>ERZ1643251.993-NODE-993-length-35000-cov-42.728516_pt1 | contig 35000 bp, 37 predicted proteins | sample MGYA00579261_ERZ1643251 | MGnify/ENA primary metagenome ERZ1643251 (study PRJEB29033, sample SAMEA4952267) | chicken gut metagenome | biome: Broiler Chicken; feature: Gastrointestinal Tract; material: Caecum | place: Ireland | collected 2018 | study: Broiler... | reverse complement strand
AGTCAGTATGAAATACAAAATCTCTCTTGTAACTGACTATATATATCATACAAGGTCTTATGGAAAATAAAGTTAGAGAATTAATTGAAAAACCAATTACAGATTTAGGTTATATTCTAGATGATGTAAAGTATGTAAAAGAGAATAATACTAATTTTTTAAGAATAATTATCGATAAAGAAGGTTTTATTACTATTAACGATTGTGTTAAGGTAAATGATTTAGTAGATCCAATATTAGATAAAATTGATTTTATTGATGAAAGTTATATTGTGGATATCTGTTCAAAAGAGAAAGGATGTGATTAATTTGAACATTAAAGAATTTAAAAAAGCATTAGATTTATTAGTTAAAGAAAAAGGAATATCTGAAGATTATATTTATGATGCTTTAGAACTTGCTTTAACATCTGCTTATAAAAAAAATTACAAATCTTTGACAAATGTTAGAGTTGCTATTGATAGAGAAATTGGTGATATTCATGTTTATTCTTTTAAAACAGTAGTTTTAGATGAAGAACATGAAGCAAGAGAACCTATTATGATTGAGGTTGAAGATACAGAATCAGAAGAAGAAGGCGCTACTATTGAAGTAGAAAAACCTTACATATTTGATAAAAGAATTCATATAACTTTAGAAGAAGCTAAAAAAATTGTTCCTGATATTGAAGTTGGTGAAACAATTGAAGAAGAAGTAACTCCTAAAGATTTTGGAAGGGTTGCTGCTGCTACTGCAAAACAAGTAGTTATTCAAAAAATAAAAGAAGCTGAAAAAAACATTATAATGGAACAATTTGCTGATAAACAAGATGAAATGATAACTGGTTTAGTAGCTATGGAAGATGTTAGAAATTATTATATTGATTTAGGTAGAACCCAAGGTATATTACCAAAATCAGAAACAATTCCTGGAGAAAAAATAAAGATGGGTTCAAGTATAAAAGTATATGTAACTAAAGTAGAAAGTACGGGTAAAGGACCACTTATTCTTTTATCAAGAAATCATTATGGATTTATTAAAAGATTATTTGAACTTGAAATACCTGAAATAAATGAAGGAATTATATTAGTTTACAGTGTTGCGAGAGAAGCTGGAGTTAGATCTAAAATAGCAGTTTATTCAGAAAATCTTAATGTTGATCCAATTGGTTCATGTATAGGTGAAAAAGGAACTAGAATTGGCAATATATTAAAAGAATTAGGACCAGAAAAAGTTGATATTGTTGCTTATACAACTGATAAAGCTAAATTTATTGAAAATGCTTTATCACCAGCTAAAAATTTACATGTATTTATAACAGATGAAAAGAAACAAGAAGCATTAGTTGTAGTTGACAATGATAATTTATCTTTAGCAATCGGTAAAAAAGGATTAAATGTTAAATTAGCGTCTCGTTTAACAAAATATAAATTAGATATTAAAACAACTGACCAAGCTAAAGAAATGGGCATAAATATAGTAGGTGAGTAAAGTGAAAGTAAAAAAAATACCAATGCGTTCATGTGTGGTAACAAGAGAAAAATTACCGAAACAAGAATTAATAAGAGTTGTTAGAACTCCAGAACAAGATGTTATAGTAGATGTAACTGGAAAAGCAAATGGTAGAGGTGCTTATTTAAAAAAAGATTTAGAAGTTTTTGAAAAAGCTAAAAAAAGTAAAATTTTAGATAAGGTTTTGGAAATAGAGGTTAAGGATGAAATTTATGAAAAACTAAAAGAAACATTATAGGAGGTGTTTATTATGATGAGTGTATTAGAATACGCTAATGATGTAAACAAAAGTGTTGCTGAAATATTAAAAAAATGTGAAGAATTTGATATTCCAGTAAATAGTGAAGATGATTTGTTAAGTGAAGATGATATTGTTATATTAGACAATGCTAATTATGACGATATGGATGAAATAGTAGAAGAAATAATTGAAAATAAAAATATAAAAATAGATGATTCTGTATCTAAACAAAAATTAAAGAAAAAGCAAGATATTAAACCATCTAAAAAAGATTTCCAACAAAAGAAAAAAGAAATGTACAAAAATAAAACTAAATTAATGACTAATACTACTAGTGATAATGTTGTTTTATATAAAGAGAACATGACAATAGGTGAGTTAGCTAATGCAATAGGTGTAAATAGTAGTGAATTAGTTAAAAAATTATTTTCTTTAGGTATAATGGCAACTATTAATAATGCAATTAGTTTTGAAAATGCTGAAATATTAGTACTAGAATATAATAAAGAATTAAAAAGGGAAGAAACAGCTGATGTTACTAATTTTGAAGAATATGAAATAATTGACAAAGAAGAAGATTTAGTTAAAAGACCACCTGTTGTAACAATTATGGGACATGTAGATCATGGTAAAACTACATTATTAGATGCAATTAGAAAAACTGATGTAGCTAGTGGAGAAGCAGGAGGAATTACACAAGCTATTAGTGCATATCAAGTTAAAGTTAAAGATGATTACATTACATTTATTGATACACCAGGTCATGCAGCATTTACTGAAATGCGTGCAAGAGGTGCAAGTATTACTGATATTGTAATAATTATAATTGCTGCTGATGATGGTATTATGCCACAAACAGAAGAAGTAATTGATCATGCTAAAGCTGCTAATGTTCCTATTATTGTGGCAATTAATAAGATAGATAAACCAGAAGCAAATGTTGAAAGAGTAATGACTCAATTAACTGAACATGGTTTAACACCTGAATCTTGGGGTGGAGATACTATTGTTAACTTAATATCAGCTAAATCAGGTCAAGGTATTGATGAATTATTAGATAGTATTTTGTTAATTGCTGAAATGAATGAATATAAAGCAAATCCTAATCGTTATGCAGTTGGAACAGTTGTTGAATCAAGACTTGATAAACATTTAGGACCAATAGTAACTGTATTAGTTCAAAATGGTACTTTAAGGTTAGGTGACCCTGTTGTAGTCGGTCATGCCTATGGTAAAATAAGAACATTAAAAGATGATAAAGGCTTAAATTTAACATCAACTAAATTATCACAACCAGTTGAAATAACAGGTATTAATGAAGTGCCAAAAGCTGGTGACAAATTCATGGCTTTTGAATCAGAAAAAGAAGCAAGAAATATCGGTTTAAAAAGACAAGAAATGGCAAAACAAAAAGAAATGGCACCAAGTAAATCAGTTACTTTAGAAGATTTGTTTAATAAAATACAAGAAGGAAAAAAAGAAATAAATGTAATTATTAAAGCTGACGTTAATGGAAGTAGTGAAGCAGTTAAAAATTCATTAGAAAAATTAGATGTTGAAGGTGTTAAAGTAAACGTTATAAGAAGTAGCGTTGGAGCTATTAAAGAAAGTGATATTGTTTTAGCTAAAGCATCTAATGCTATAATAATAGGATTTAATGTAAGACCTGATAGTAAATTAAAAGATTATGCTAAAGAACAAGGTGTAGAAATAAGATTATACAATATTATTTATAAAGCAGTAGAAGAAATGGAAGCTGCTATGAAAGGCATGTTAGAACCTATTTATGAAGAAAAAGTAACAGGAACAGCTGAAGTTAGAAAATTGTTTAAATTTTCAAAGGTTGGTACAATTGCTGGATCATATGTTACTGATGGTGTAATTAAAAGAGATTCAAAAGCAAGAATAATTAGAGATGGTGTTGTTATATATGATGGTAATATCAATTCAATTCAAAGAGAAAAAGATTCAGTTAAAGAAGTTAAAAAAGGTTTAGAATGTGGAATAACAATTGAAAATTATAATGATATAAGAGAAAAAGATGTTATTGAAGCATATGAAATGGTGGAAATAAAAAGATGAGTGTAAAAATAGATAGAATTGCTAGTAATATAGTAAAAGAAATAAGTTATATTTTAGCTTATGAAGTAAAAGATAGTGATATAAAATTTGTAACTGTTACTGATTGTAAATTAAGTAGTGATTTAAGTTATGCAAAAATATATGTAACAGTATTAGATGATGATAAAAAAGAAATAACTATGAAATCTCTAAATGATGCTTCTGGTTTTATAAGAAAAGAATTAGCTGATAGAATTGATATAAGACATACACCAGAATTAGAATTTGTATATGATGAATCTATTGAATATGGTAAAAAGATAGAAGATATTATAGAAAAAATTCATGAAGAATAGTCATTTTGACAAAATGACTATTTTTTGATAATATATTTGGGCAAATGGGGAGTATTATATGAAAATAGATGAATTAATGGAGAAATATAATTGTCAAAGTGTAGATTTTTTAAATATTGATTTTGGTAATGATAAATTATTTTTAACTTTAAAAAATATAATACCAAAAAGAACAATAGATTATTTTTGTGATTTAGCAGTTTTAGTTGATCTTGCTCATATTATTTCAGATTATATAACAAATTCAAAAGATTCTATTAACATTAAATCTGCTAATGAAATTATTAATTTTAGAAAAAGAGAGGAAAAATTAAAACAAAGTTATGACAAGATAGTTGAAGCATATAATCAGTTACAAAATGGTCAAATTTCAATTAATCAATTTAAGTTAATTATGAACAGTTCAAATATTGCCATAAAAACTTTATTTGGAAATTTAAGTTCTAAACAATACATTGATTTATATTATGACAAAGTTAATAGTTTAAATGTTTGCTTAGAGGAATATCGTTTTGTTGTTTCAGAGATAGATAGATGCTTAAAGTCATTACAAGATTTTAATTCTATGATATTTGCTGAACGCCATAAAAAGCAATTAAATGGCATAAATAAATTATTGTCTGATAAACAATTAATGGATGTAGATTTAGAACAATCATTAAGTGATTTTTTTAAATTATATATAACAGTAATTAATATTGTGATGTTAAATATTTTAAATAAAGCAAAACAAATTGGTGTTTGCTATAAAAATAGACAATTAATTGATAGTGAAGATTATATTTCATTTAATGACATTATATTTGATTTGAAGGAAATTGCTAAAAAAATACAAACGATTGATTTTAATAATGAATGTGATTTTTTAACCTATTTAAATATGTTAGAATATATTAAAAATATTTTAAAAGCATATATATATTCACAGCAAATCAAAGATTTAACAGAAGAAGAAATGGATTTTATAAAAGATATAAGACAAAATTCTTTTGATAAAAATGTTATAAATTTAAATAGTTTAAAAGAAAATATAACAAAAAGCATTTATTTTCATAATGTAAAAATTATTCAACGATAAAGGAGGAAATATTATGTTAAAAATTTACAATAAAGCATTGCAAGTATTTAATAGTTATTATATTTTACAAAGAAATAGTACTGAAGATACTAAAAAAATTGATGGAATTGATAAAAAATATTTACATACTATGGAAGTAGTAAAAGATGGTTCTTCTGTAGTTACAAATTTGGATTTCAACGAAACGTTTATAGAGTTATCTAAATTAGCTTTTTTAAATCATGATATTGGAAGATTTGAACAAATGTTAAGAATGGGTAGCTATATTGATAGTGATTTAGTATCACAAATAGGTTTAAATCATGGTGGATTAGGTAAACAAATATTACAAGATGGATTAATACAAGAAGAAATTCCTAATACTAGAGTTTATGATAGACCAATATTAGACATTGTTGATAAACATGTTGATGGTAGATTTGATGAAAAAGATTTATTAATATTAAGTAGTGATTTATTAAAAACTGCTGATGCAATAGAATTTTTTAGTAGAGCAAGTGAAGAGAAAAAAACAAAAGTTATTAATACTATTACTCAAATAGTTCAAGATGTTGACAGATTAGACATATATCATCAAATATTAGAAGGTCGTTGGACACCAATGAAAGTTGATGAACCAGTTGATCCAAAAGTAATGGATATGTTTTATAATGGTGAATATTTAAATATGGTTGAACTAAAAAAGCAAGGACTATGGAATGCAAATGTTGGAGAATTAGTAAGATTAAGTTTTGTTAATCAAATTAGATTACTAAGTGTAGCAAAATTAATTCATGATAAAAAAATTTTAATGAAAATGAAAGAATTAAGACAAAATCCTTTTGTTTTAGATGCATTTGATTTTATGCAAAGTAAATTAGAAGAAATGATTAATAATAGTGATGGAATTACTGTTTGTAAGAAAAAATAATTGATTTTTATAAATTAATATGATATATTATTAATAGATTTAACAAAGAACAAATATTTAGTTATTTAATTGGTAATAAAGAAAATTAGTGGTAGATGAAAACTAATCAAGATTAAATAATCAATTACAATTTGGGAGTTAAAACGGGTAATTACGTTATAAATTAAAGTGTATGAAATATTCATAAATTAAGGTGGTACCGCGGATTTATATTCGTCCTTATTATATGAATATTTTTTTATGGAGGATTTTTATGAATTGGAATGAAATATATATTAAAAATAAAAGGTTAGATGACATATTTTTTGAAAAGTTTAAAAATGATGAAAAAATGTTTGAAAAAAATTGTATTGAATTAATAGTTGAAATAGCTGAATTTGCAAATGAATCTAGATGTTTTAAATATTGGGCTAATAAATCAATGAAAAAAGAAGAAACATTAGAAGAATTAGCTGATTGTATTATGGTATGTCTATATTTCTATAATTATTTAAATATTGATGAAGTAAAGATTAAAACATATGACTTTTCTTCTGATATTCTTATATGTTTAAATGATGTTTTCAAACTTTCTACATTATTGATTGATAATGTTAATGAAAAAATTGTAATTAAAATTTTTAGTTATTTAATTTATATAGGTAGTTTAGTAAATTTAGAAGAAAAAGAAATATATGAAGCTTGTTTAAGAAAAATAGAAAAACAAGAAAAGAGATTAGAAGAAGGTTATTAATATGAGATATTTTGAAAAAATAAGTTTTGATCAATTTAAAAAAGATATTAAAGATGATATAAATTTATACAATAATTATTTATTACCTAAAAGAGCAACTAAAAATAGTGCAGGATATGATTTTTTTGCTATTAAAGATATAATTATTAAACCTAATGAAATAGTTAAAATACCTACAGGATATAAAGCTGTTTTTAATAGTGATGAAGCATTATTATTGATTATGCGAAGTGGTTTGGGATTTAAATATAATTTAAGATTAACTAATCAAGTTGGTTTAATAGAAAGTGATTATTATAACAATGAATCTAATGAAGGTCATATGTGGGTATCAATTCAAAATCAAGGTGATAAAGAAGTCATTATTTCTAAAAATAAAGCATATTGTCAAGGTGTATTTATTAAATATTTAACAACAGATGATGATAATGCAAATAAAATAAGAAAAGGTGGATTAGGAAGTACAGATAGGAGAGATGAAGAATGAAATTATATGATGAATTAGTATGGCGTGGTTTAATTGAAAATATTACTGATGAAAGTTTAATTGAAAAAATTAATAATGGAGGATTAACATTTTATATAGGAACAGATCCTACGGGTGATAGTTTACATATTGGTCATTATTCAACTTTTTCAATGGCTACAAGATTAAAAAAAGGTGGACATAACCCTATTTTATTAATAGGTGGTGCGACAGGATTAATAGGAGATCCGAAGCCAACTGCTGAAAGACCAATGATAACTAAAGAACAATTAGATTATAATTATAAAAAGTTAAGAAAACAAGTAGAAGATATATTTGGTTTTGAAGTTGTTAATAATTATGATTGGTCTAAAGATATTAATTTTATAGATTATTTAAGAGATTATGGTAAATATTTCAATTTAAATTATATGTTAAATAAAGAAACTGTTAAAAGTAGATTAGACATTGGAATTACTTATACAGAATTTTCATACATGATTATGCAATCATTAGATTTCTTATGGTTATATGAAAACAAAGGCTGCACATTACAAATTGGTGGTTCTGATCAATGGGGAAATATTACATCTGGGGTTGAGTTAATAAGAAAAAAAATAAATAAAGAAGCATATGGGTTAACTATGCCTTTGATTACTAAAGCAGATGGAACAAAATTTGGTAAATCTGAAGGAAATGCAATATGGTTAGATATCAATAAAACATCTAGTTATGAAATGTATCAATTTTTCTTGAATGCTGAAGATAGTAAAGTAATTGAATATTTAAAAAAATTAACGTTTTTATCAATTGATGAAATTAATGAATTAGAAAAAAAACATTTAGAATGTCCTGAAAAAAGAGAAGCTCATAAAGCTCTAGCCAGAGAAGTTATTACATTTTTACATGGAATAGATGAGTACGAGAAAGCCGTTAAAATAAGCGAAGAACTATTTAGTGGTAACATTAAAAATTTAAATAAAGATGAAATATTAATTGGTTTTAAAGGAGTACCAACCTTTAAATTTGAAGAAAAAAATTTAGTTGATTTATTAGTAGATAATAATATTTGTTCTTCTAAAAGAGAAGCAAGAGAATTTATAAATAACGGTGCCATTGCAATTAATGATGAGAAAGTATTAGAAGATAAATTAATCACTAAAGATATGGCTATTGATAATTCAATTATTGTGTTAAGAAAAGGAAAGAAAAAATATTATTTAGGAATTTAAGATTGCATTAAAAAAAAATATATAGTATAATTATTTTTAGTAAAGGTAGGTGTTTTTATGAGCGGACCAGTCGGACATACTTTTATTTATAATATTGTTATAATTTTTGTAATTATTGTTTTCGCATTTATATCTGGTACTTTAAGCTATTATAAAGCTTTTAAAGTTAATAATAGAATAGTTAAAACTTTAGAAAAATATGAGGGATATAATGATTATTCCAAAAAAGAAATTGATAGAGTATTAGGCAATTTAGGTTATTCTGTTGAAGATGCTAATTGTAAACAAACATATAATGGTATGATTTTAATAGATTCATTTAATGAAAATTATCGTTATTGTATATATATTGATAATAAAAAGCCACCAAAAAATGGATATTACATATATGGTGTTTTGACATATATGAATTTAGATTTGCCATTGGTAGATATTATAAATTTCCCTGTTTTTACTAAAACTAATCGAATGTTTAAGTTTACTTCTAAAGAATCAAAATGATTCTTTTTTGTATTATATTTTTAAAAAACTTGAAGAAATTACAAAAATATAGTATAATTTAAAAAGAATATGGAGGGAAAGTATGAAGGAAGCAGTAGGAACTACTATGGTTTTAAATTTTGTATTAATTTTTATTGGTATTTTTATTGCGCTTTATATTGGATCGATTGCATATTCAAAAGGATTTAAGGTGCGAAATAGAATAATAGATATTATTGAAAAATATGATGGTTATACTAGTGCAGCTCAAACAGAAATTGATGAAAATTTAAGGATGGTTGGATATCAAATAGATCTTAATCAAAAGTGTGAGGCAGTTGATAATCCTGAAGATTCTCAAAATCCTATTCAACCATTAAATACAAATAGTTCTTATAATTATTGTGTTTATGAATTTCATACATCAAAAGGATATTATTATGGGGTAAGAGTATTTATTCATTTTGATTTTCCTATAATAGGTAGTTTTATTGAAATACCGTTATATGGTGAATCTAGAATTTTATTTGAAAAAAGCGAGGTTGAAGGATAAATGAATGTAATTATAGTTAATCAAAAAAAGGATATGTTGTCTAATTTGAATATTGATATTATTAAATCTATTGAGGGACAATATTCAGTAGATGAAATAATTGAAATGTTTAAAAATTTTTATTATCAAAGAATGATTTTAGATATTACAGCATTAAAAGATTACACAGATATAAGAACTTTACAAAAATTGTCAATTTCATTAGATATGGATAAATTGATTTTGTTATTGGATGATAATGAAGAATCATCATCACCTGGTTATTTGTCAAAATTAATATCAATGGGGATTTATAATTTTACAAGAAATGCAGAAGGTGTTCTTTATTTATATAATAATCCAAATAGTTATCGTGATGTTGCACAATATCATCAATTAGATGATCAAGAGCAACAAATTGTATATCAAGGAACAGAAGCTAATTATTGCCGTGTTATTGGTATTAAAAATTTAACAGATCAAAGTGGTGCTACAACTTTTACCTATTTAATGGTAAAACAGTTAAAGAAAAATTATAATGCTATTGGTGTAGAAGTAGATTCTAATGATTTTAATTATTTTAATGATAAAAAAAGTTTGTTTAGCATTTCAAGTAAAGAACTAGGAAATTTCATTGAAAAAAATAATGATAGAGATGCTATTATTATTGATGTTAACAAGAGCCCAGTAGCTTTAGGATTAGTACAAGAAATTATATATTTGGTTGAACCTTCAATAATTAAATTAAATAGATTAATACACATAAATAGAAATGTTTTCAAACAATTAGAAGGTAGAAAAATAATTTTAAATCAAAGTTTATTAAGTTCTAAAGATGTTTTAGAATTACAATATGAAGCAAGAGCAAAATTTTTCTTTAATATGCCACCATTAAATGAACATGATTCAAATATATTGATTATGGATACTTTTTTAGCTAAATTAGGATTTTTAAGACAACAAACTGAAGAAGGCGAAAAAAGGAAAAAAATCTTAGGATTATTTTAGGTGAAAAAATGAAAAAATTATGTTATTGTTTAAGTTTTATCTTTCTATTTATTTATTCAACTACATTTGTTCAAGCTGCAAGTTATCAAAAAATTCAATGCGGTGATAGTTTTATACCTTATATTGCACCACAAATTGTTAGAATTGTATTTATAATATTACAAATTGCTACACCAATAATTATAATAATATTTGGCATGTTGGATTTTTTGAAAGCTGTTATAGCTCAAAAAGAAGATGATATTAAAAAAGGACAACAAACTTTTATTAGAAGGCTAGCAATAGGAGCTTTAGTATTTTTAGTGTTTTTATTTGTTGAAATAATAATAGGATTTGTTGCTCCAAAAAATGAAAATCAGAATATGTGGAATTGTGTTGACTGTTTTGTTAACGGTAATTGTACAATAGTGAATTGACAATTAAAAGAATATATAGTATTATATATGTAGATGGGAGGATATTGCATGTTTTTATTAGATGTTACTTGTGGTGATGGAACCATAGTTATGAATGAAATGATTCCTAAATTAGTTACAACTGGTATAACAATAATTAAAATTGTTGTTCCAATTTTATTAATTGTTTTTGGTATGTTAGATTTAGGTAAAGCTGTAATGGCTCAAAAAGAAGATGAAATTAAAAAGGGTCAACAAACTTTTATAAAGAGATTAATTGCCGCAGTTGTTGTTTTCTTAATAGTATTTATCGTTCAAATCGTGTTTAATTTAGTTGCTAACGACAATGATGGTAATATTTGGGGTTGTGTTGATTGCTTTATTAATTATAGTGAATCTAATAGCAATTGCGTACAAAGATAAAAAAAGATTAATAAATTGTTTATTATCTTTTTTTTTTATGATATAATTATATAAGATTGAGAAATTCGTTAATAAATGAGGTGTTCATATGGGATGGTTAGAGACAATTTTACGTTTCATATCGTTTTGGCTTGATAAATTATTTTATGGCTTTGTTCCAACTATTTATAATCTTTTGGTTGATATAGCTAATACTACTATTTTTACAGAAGATATTTTTGATACTTTTGCCTCAAAAGTTTATGGACTTTTAGGTATTTTTATGCTATTCAAAGTATCGTTTTCAATCTTAACTTATATAGTTGATCCAGACGCATTTTTAGACAAAAGTAAAGGTTTTAGTAAATTAATTAGTAATGTTATTATTACTCTTACTTTGTTAATTGCTACACCTTGGTTATTCTCTCAAGCAATGGAAATCCAACAAATAATTTTAAGAGATAATATTTTAGGAAAAATATTTTCAACTACTAGTGTAAATCCAAATGTTACTGCCAATGCTGGAAATGTTATGGCGTATGAAACATTTAAGGCATTTTATCATTTTGATTATGACAAATATTCTGATTGCGTAAATGAAAATGGATTGCTTAAAGATACTGATTCTTGCAAATTAGGAATAGGTAGTGATTATGATAATTTAAAAAATATCTTAAATAATTCATTCAATTCGCAAAGTATAAATGTATATATGGATTATGATTTATTGCATTTGAAAGATTCAAACGATGAATATGTTATGTATTATATTCCTATAATTTCAACATTAGCAGGTGTGGCTTTACTATTATTATTGATTGTCTTTTGTTTTGATGTTGCACTTAGAAGTGTTAAATTAGGCTTCTTACGTATGATTGCTCCTGTTCCTATTATTTCTAGAATAGATCCTAAAAAAGGAAAAGAAACATTTGACAAATGGGTTAAAACAACTATAGGTACATATTTAGATTTATTTATAAGATTACTTGCTATTTATTTTGCTATTTTTGTTATAACTCAGGTTATTGATTTAAAATTTGTTGATGCAACAACAGGATTACCAGCTGAAGTTAATGTATTTGTAAAAGTATTTATAATTTTAGGAGCATTATTATTTGCTAAACAATTACCACAATTAATTCAAGATTTAACAGGAATTAAAATGGATGGTAAGTTCACTTTGAATCCTATGAATAAATTGCGTCAAACACCTTTGGTTGGAGCTGGTGTTACAACTGCTACAGCTTTAGCAGGTGGAGCTTATACAGGATATAAAGCAGGTGTACAAGCTGGACATGCCGGTAGAGGTTTGATTCAAGGTATGATGGGAGCTGGAAGAGAAATAAAAGGAAAAGTTCCTTTAATGGGAGACGACAAAGGTAAAAGTCCTAGAGCACTTCATACTGGTATGCAAGCTGGATTTAAAGAAATAACTGGAAAAGATTATTCGGTATATAGTCCATGGAAAGAATTTGGAAAGGCTTCTGGTGAAAATGAAATAGATAAATTAAAGAAAAGTAAGTATGCAATTCAAGGGGAACAAGCAAAATTAGATGCTCAACTACAAACATTCTATGATCAGCTTTCTAAAGCAACAACAGATGAAGAAAAAGATAAACTTAATAAAGCAATTGAACAAAATAGATCGCTTTATGGTAAATACTCTAAAAATATTAGTTCACTCGATGATCAAATTAAAGATGTTAAAAGATTATATCACGTTGATGATTCGCCTAAAAAAGATGTTGATGATGCTAAAAAAGCTGCAGCTGCAATAATGAGTGGAACACAAACTAAAGTAAATGTTGATGTATCATCAACTTCAAATTCAAATAAACCATAGTACTTATGATTATAGTGTTGCACTAATTTAGAACAAATTTATGTAGAAAAAGTAAAGTAATGAATAATATTAAGAAACTTGGTTATTTTTGTTTATTAAATTCAAGATAAAAAGGGTGTGATATTAGATGAATAATTTTTTGATACCAGCAAATGCTAAAAAATCAATGTTAATTTTAGGATTGTTTACAACATTTGATTTAATATTATTTGGTATTGGTGTTGGTTTAACATTATTATTGTTATTACTTCTACCAGTTGAACAAATAGCAATGGCAATAATCGCTTTATTACCGGCTTTAATAACAGGATTTTTAGTAATGCCGGTTCCTAATTATTACAATATGAGAACTTTAATAGTTTCTGCAATAAGTTTTTATATGAATCAAAGAAAATTTAAATGGAAGGGTTGGTGTTTTCCTCATGGCGAAGAAAAGAAATAGATATACAAATGATGATATTCCAGTAAAAGAAATAAAAAATGGCTATATAATTTTAGATAATGGTTTAAAGGTTACAGGAGTAAAAATAATGCCAAGAAATATATTTATTCTTGATCAAAATACGCAAGATAGTATTATTTCTAATTTAAGAACTGTTTACAATACTATTGATTATGAATTTTGGATAATAGCTGCTGATAGACCTGTTGATATTAATATATATTTATCTCAATTAGAATTATTATATAATAATGTTAGTAGTCCGGTTAAAAGAAAATTAATAATGGAAGATATTAATAAAGGTAATATGTTTATGAATAATAATATAGTTGATACAGAATATTTCTTATTATTTAGAGAAAAAAAAGATGATTTAATTCAAAAAAGAATAAGAAACTTAATCAATACTTTTGCTGGCGCTGGATTAGTTGCATATCAAACTACTAATGATGATTTAAGAATGATTTTGGATAACTTTTTAAATGGTGGTACTACTACTACTTTTGGGACGGTGTTAGGATAATGGATATAAAAAGTCAAATAGCTCCTAAGGGCTTAGAATTTAGATCAAGTGATTTTGTTATAAGTGACAAATATGCTACTATTTTAACAGTAGTTTCATATCCAAAATTTATTTCTCCTGGTTATTTAGCTAATTTAACTAGTATGTCAGGAGTTAAAGTTGTTATAAAACATATTCCACTTCCTTTTAGTGTTATTCAAAGAATGTTAAATAAGGAAATAGCTGATTTAAAAGCTAGATATCAAGAAGAAAACGATAAAACTATTCAAGAAAGAATAAGACAAGATTATGAATCATTAGAATATTTTATTTCACAATTAGTTAGTACACAATCTAAAATATATGATTTTCAAATGCATGTAATGGTTACAGCTAATTCAGAAGAAGAATTAATAGCAAAAAAATTACAAGTAAAAAGTTATTTAGAAGCAATGGAAATGAAAGCTTTTCCTTTAAGATTTGAACAAGAAAGAGTTTTAAAATCAATTTTACCTATTTATCCTAATCAATCAATTGAAAATAGAATAGGTACTCCTATTCCTGCACCTACAATTGCCGCTATGTTTCCATTTATATTTGATAGTATAAAAGATCCAGGATTATCGTGCTTATTAGGTGTTGATTTTTCTGGTGGAGTTATATTGTTTAACCAATTTTTATATCAAATAAAGAAAGAACATAATAGAAATAATGCCAATATAATTGTTTTAGGTACATCTGGTTCTGGTAAATCTACTGCTGCTAAACTATTGATTAGAACTCATATAAGAAATGATAATCAGATTGTAATAATAGATCCAGAAGGTGAATTTGAAGACATGGCAAGATTATATGGTGGAGATTTCATTGATTTAGGAAAAGGTGGAGAATTCGGTATGATAAATCCACTTGAAATTATAATGGATGCTGATGAAGAAGAAATCAAACAAGGATTAGGGTACACTGTTTTAACAAGAACTTTACAATCTTTAAAAGCATTTATTAAATATTATGATCCTAGTACAGAAGAAGATGTAATTAATGTATTTAGTGAAATAGCCCAAGATACTTATAGAAGATTTGGAATAGATTTTACTACTGATTTTTCTAAGTTAACGTCTAAAGATTATCCAACTTTTAAAGATATTTATGCAACAATTAGAGGTAAATTATTATCTATTCCAGAAAAAACACACGAAAAAGATATATTAGAAAAATTGGAATTAAAAATACGCCCTTTAGTAAAAGAATTGAGATATTATTTTGATGGTCATACGACTATTCAACCTCAAAGTAATTTTGTTGTATTTAATATTAAAGAATTAATGAATAGTGATAAAAATATTAGGAATGCTTTATTCTTTAATGTTTTAAAATATGCTTGGAGTTTAACTTTGAATCCAAATATAAATACGGTTTTAACTGTTGATGAAGCTCACGTTTTAATTTCTGGCAATAATATATTAGGTGCAGATTTTTTAGGACAAATTCAAAGACGTGCTAGAAAGTATAATACTGGTACTATAATAATTACTCAACAACCTTCAGATTTTAGTGATCCTTCAGTTATAACTCAAGGAAAAGCTATATTTGACAATGCTTCTTATTATTTAGTTATGGGATTAAAAAAACAAGCAGTTGAGGATTTATCTAAATTAATAGATTTAAATGATAATGAAAAAGAGAGTATAAAACGTTACAACCAAGGTGAAGCATTATTTGTATGTGGCAGTAGAAGAATGAGAATAAATGTTATTGCTACTGAACAAGAATTAGATTCATTTGGAAGTGGTGGCGGATTATAATTAATTGGTGGTGATGTAAATGAATAATAAACCAAATAATGGATATGATCCACAAAAATTTCAACGAAGAATTCCTGATGAAGGGAATTTTTCGGCATCACCAAATCCAATTGATAATCAAAATAATTTAAACAATAATAATAATCAATCTAGTGAAGGTAATTTTTATAAAAAAAATCAAAATGGAAGTTCGAATTCAGGTAATGGCCCAATAAAAAATTATAAAAAAAAATTGGCTAAAGAAACTTTTAAAAAAATTGGGGATGCTTATGCACCTGGTGTAGGGGGACAAGTAGTTGAAGAATTATCCAAAACTGAAGTGGGAGATAAAATAATAAATCAAGCAGCTGATAACTCTACAATAGCACCTGGTAATCCATTTAATTTACTAAAAGCAAGAAAAAATTTAAAAAATCAACAAGATAGTAAACCAAATGATGAAAAAAATAGTGTTAATGGTTCAATTGAATTATCAAAACAAATAACTAAATTTTTAACCCTAGTTCCAGGTTTATTAAGTGGATGTTTTGTATTTTTAATAATTATTGCTGTTATAAGTATAATTATTTCTCCGCTTTTTTATATGGATTCTTTATTAGGAAAAACTTCTTCATTTTTTGAAAAAGTAGGAAATTTTGTAACATTAAGAGGATGGTGTACTGATGAGGAATGCTATGAAATTGAAAAAAATGATTTTTATGATGAAGTAGATAAAGTTCATGATAAATATAAAAAAGAGAAGAATGTAGAATTAAATACATCATTAATAATAGCAACATTAACATATTCTGATCCATTGATAACTCTTGAAGATATTGAAGAAGATATTGAAAATGTTGAAGAATTACCATCTTCAAATATGATTAATTTCAAAAAAAGCAAAAAAATGGTCTCTAAATTAGCTCAAAATATGGTTTTTCAAGAGACAAAATGTTATGATGAAAACGATAATGAAGTTGATTGTGATGATGAAGAAATAGAAGATAAAACAGAAAAAAAATATTGGAAAATAGATCTAAATAAATATAAAAAATATTTAGAAACATATTTTATAAGATATTTTTATTTTGATAATAAACAAGGAGAAGAAATTAATATAGAAATAAAAAATGTTATTGATGAAATTTTTGCTAGGGTTGAATTTTATGAATATATTTCTGGAACAGAAAATTCATCTGATTATTTTGCCATAAACAATACTACAGTAACGATATTAGATTGTAATAACGGACTTGTAATGGAAGAAGTTTCTTTATACGATTACATACAAGGTGTACTGTATGTTGAAGGATTTGCTACTGGAAGATCGGAAGAATTTTTAAAATTAATGGCAGTTGTAATAAAAAATTATTTGTATGCCATAAATAATGCAGATGTAAATGCTTTGCCAACCAATTTACGTATTAAGAGTTGTGCAATGAATCAGGTATATTGTAGTGTGACAGAAGGATGTCATAGCATGGAAGATGGTGCTGATGATAATCATGATACTATTGTTAGTGGCCCAGATGCAAATGGAAATTATTATCAAAAACCATTAGATGATGTTGAAACATTAAAAAAAATTAAAATAGCCATAGATAGTACTTTTTCAGAATTTGTTATTGAAAATGAATCTTTTGTAGTTACACAATATAGATCTAGTTGTGTTAATGAAACTTGTAATTCTTCTACAAATATAATGGATCAAGCTGTAGCTAATACTATGATAGAAAATGGTAGTAGCTATCAACAAGTACTTAATTATTTTTATAAAGGTAATATTGAGGAAATAAACGTTTCATCGGTAGGGTATCCTTTGGATTTAAATAATAATCATGTCACTTCTGCATTTGGATGGCGTGTACATCCAATTGATAATTGTTGTAGGACTCATGGTGGAACGGATATAGCTGCTTCTGCAGACGATAATATTTATTCAATTGCTGATGGAGTGGTAGTCCAAAATGTACCAAATCATTATTCATATGGGAATTACGTTGTGATAGGTCATGGCAATTATGATGCTACTACTAATAAATATGAATATTATAGTTTATATGCTCATCAAATTAGACCTTCAACGTTGGTAAGTGTTGGAGAACATGTAAAGGCTGGACAAAAGATAGGCAATGTTGGTTCAACTGGTGAATCAACTGGAAACCATTTACACATTGAAATTTATCATTATGAAAACAATAATAAAGTTAAAGAAGATCCTGTTTCTTATTTTAAAAATGTTCAATTAAGTGGAATGGTTGGAGGCGCATTATATGCTTCAGAACAACAATGTATCGAAGAATCTGGTTGTCCAAGTTGTAACTAGGAGGTAATATGAAAAAAATATTTATTTTAGCAGTATTAATTTTATTAACAGGATGTGATGTTAAGTATGATTTAACTATAACAAATAAAGAGGAAGTTAAAGAGAAAATATATATATATGTTGATAATAAGACAATTGAAAATAGTTCAATGTCTAAAGAGGAATATTTAGATTATTATTCTAATTTGTATTTACAAAATTCTGGCTATGAAAACTATAAGGTTAATACAAAATCTGATAATAAAATATCTAGTTTTATTGTGACTAGAAAATATTCAAATTTAGATGATTATGTAGCGTCTGTTTCTTTTAAAAATATGTTTAATAATGCTACCATAGAAAGAATAGGTAGTTATACTAAATTTGAAACTTCAAAAAATCAATTTTTAGAGAGTATTAAAAATGATGAAATTGTTTCAGAAGACTCAAAAAATAATACATATACAATTAATATAAAATTTTATAATGAAATAGTAAATCATAATGCTGATAAAGTAGATAAAAAAAGTAATATATATACTTGGATAGTTAATAAAAATACAACTAAAGATAATTTGTATTTTAAAATAGGACCTAAAGTTAGATACGATGTTATGATATTGGATTATATTCAAAATAATTTAATTTCAATAATAATAATAGGAGGAATCATTTTATTTATATTAATGACATCTTTATATATTTATATTAAAATTAAAAAAAATAATGAAATTGATTAAATAATGTGATATACTTATTTATAGTTATGAGGTGAACATAATGAAATTAAAATTTAAAGCTAGTGCTAAAGATTATTTAATTTTTGTAATTTTTGCCATAGTATTATTATATTTTGTCGCAATTGCAGTTTTAAATTTAGGTAGTTTTGCTAGTAATGCAACATTTCATGGGTTTAATCCAATTCCTGCATTTTCAAAAGAATATATTGTTCCAACTATTGTAGGTTATATTTTTGCTCTTATTTTTATAATAACTAGTGTTTCTTCACATTTTTTTGAAAGAGATAAAGGATTTGGTTTTACAACTGGTGTAAAGGAAGAAAAAGGCTATTCTAGATGGTGTGAGGAAAAAGAATTTAAAAAACAAGATAAAATTTATAAAGTTTTACCAAATCAAGAAACTAGTGAATATGCAGGTATTCCATTAATAAATAATGGTAAAGAAATTTGGGTTGATGGTGGAGAATATCATAATCTTATTTTAGGTTCTACTGGTGCTGGTAAAACGCAAACAATGGTTCAACCAATGGTTAGAATATTAGCTAAAAAAGGTGAATCAATGATTATTACTGACCCTAAAGGTGAAATTTATGAAAATAATGCAGAAATGTTAAGAGAAAAAGGATATAACATTGTATTATTAAACTTTCGTGATCCACAGAAAGGTAGTGCATGGAATCCATTAGGTTTACCTTATCAATTGTATAAGAGTGGTAATAAAGATAAAGCAAACGAATTATTAGATGACTTAGCTATGAATATTCTTTATGATGATAAAGCACAAAGTCAAGATCCTTTCTGGGAAAAAACATCAGCTGACTATTTTACAGGTTTAGCGTTAGCTTTATTTGAAGATGCTAAAGAAGAAGAAATAAATTTAAATACTATTAATTTAATGACAACAGTAGGTGAAGAAAAAATTGGTAATAGTACTTATATAAAAGAATATTTTGGATATAAAGATAAATCAAGTCCAGCATACATTAATGTTTCATCTACTATTATGGCTCCTAATGATACAAAAAGTAGTATTTTATCAGTTTTTAAACAAAAAATAAAATTGTTTTCATCAAGAGAAAATTTATCTGAAATGTTAAGCCATAGTGATTTTGATTTAAAAGATATTGGTAGAAAGAAAACAGCGGTTTTCTTAGTTATTCAAGATGAAAAGAAAACTTATCACTCTTTAGTTACAATATTTATCAAACAGTGTTATGAAACTTTAATTGATGTGGCTCAAGAGTCTGGTGGTAAATTGCCATTTAAAACTAATTTTATATTAGATGAATTTGCTAATATGCCACCACTAAAAGATGTTACAACAATGGTTACTGCTGCAAGAAGTAGAAATATAAGATTTACATTTATTATTCAGAACTTTGCACAATTATATCAAGTTTATGGCAAAGAAAATGGTGAAACAATAAAAGGTAACTGTGGTAATATTGTTTATCTTATCAGTAGTGAATTGGCTTCATTAGAGGAAATAAGCAAATTATGTGGTGAAGTAAAATCAAAAGAAAAAGATAAAACAGCTAGTACACCTTTAGTTACCGTTAGTGATTTACAAAGATTACCTGAAAATACAATAATTGTTTTGAGAATTAGATCAATGCCATTTAAAACAAAAGTTGTTCCAGATTGGAAAATTCAAAAGGAAGGTGGTTGGGGTAAATCATATCCTAAAGCTACTTATCCAGATAGAGAAAAACAAGAAATTAAATTATTCGATATAAAAGCTTATGTAGATAAAAAAAGAGAATCAAAATTGAATGAAATGATGAATTCTTTCAATCCAATGAACTCTTCAATGTCTGGCAGTTCTTCATTTGCAAAACCAGTTCCTAATTCAGAAAAAAATGATTCTTTTGATATAGATTCATTAGTAAAGAGAATTGATGCTAAAATTGCTGAGTTAGAAGAACAAGAAAAACAAGAACAATTGAAAGAGAAAAAAGAAACTAAAGAATTACCAAAAGTTGAACAAAAAAATGTTGAAAAAATTACACAGCCAAATAATAATAATATTAAAGATATTACAACAAAAGAAAATACTGTTGTAAAAGAAAATATTTCAAATTCTAATAATAAAGAAGTGGTAAATAAGATTGAACCAAAAATTGAATTAGAAGAAGAAGAGAATAAGGTAATTAATGGTGTTACTGATGATCAATTCTTTGATGATTTCTTTAATGATGAAGATTAGTTTAATTACCTTTATTAAATAATATTTAGTACATATAATGTATTAGGGTGGTTATATGGTATTAAATATTTCAATAAAGGAATTATTAAATAAAAATAATATAAACATTATTGATATTAGAAGCATTGAAAAATATAATGATAACCATATAAATGGTGCTATAAATATACCTTATATATTATTATTAAAAGATCCTGAAAAGTATTTAAATAAAATTGAAGAATATTATATATATTGTCAATATGGTAAAAACAGTTTAAAAGTTTGTAATATTTTGGCAGCAAAAGGATATAAAGTATATAATGTTATTAAAGGCTATGAAGGATGGTTATTAGAAAGATAACAAAAGTAAAGTCTTATGATTTTACTTTTTATTTAAGTCAATATTTTACTTATTATTGACGCTTTATAGAAAATAAATTTGACATATATTTTAGTATAAGTTAATATAGAATACACAAGTACATGATGTACATAATAAAAATAGGGAGAGAAATATATGAAGAAAAAAGGATTTACATTAATTGAATTATTAGCGGTAATAATAATATTAGCAATTATTGCTCTTATTGCTAATCCAATTATCTTGAATATGATTGATGATGCGAGAAAAAGTGCTGGTTTATCTGAATCAGAAATGATAATGAGAGGAATTAACAATTATTGTGCAACATCAGCGATGAAAGCACAATTAGATGGAAGTACTGATATATGTACAGATGATGATGGAGTAACTATTGATGATGTCAGTAAAATGGTTAATTTAGGAAATGCTAAAGTTAAAAAGGTAACATATAGTAATGGTAAGGTGACAGAGCTAGTTATTGAAAGTAATAATAACAAATATGAATTACAACCAGATGGAAGTTTTAGTGTTAATGGTGAGGTAACTGATCCAGAAGAACCGGCTAACCCAAATCCTGAAACAGAACAACAATATGCCTTATTAACAACTGGACAACAATTTTCTCAAATTTTATTTGAAAGTTCTTCACTAGAATTTGATACTAAAATTATATTTACTCAAGATAAAGCTCCATCTGATGTGCAATTAAAAGATTTAAGTGCTAATAAAGATATGAGTATAGTATCATGGTTTAATTCAGAAGATGGATATCATATTTCAACACAAGATGAAAATATAAAAATTCGATTTAATGAGGATTCATCGAATATGATGGATTTAGCTAATCATACTGTGGAAATTATTGGACTTGAAATTACAGATACTAGTCTTGTTAAAAATTTTGATGGTTTTTTAAAAAATGGAACTATTATGTATAATTTTAATTTTAGTAATTTAGATTTGATAAATTTAGAAATTACCACTAACATATTTGAAAATGTAAATTTTACTGAAGGCCAAATTAATATGAATAATTGGCAAATAGGTAATAGTAATAATAATATTTTTGAAAACTCTTTATTTGAAAATTCTATTGTTGATTTTAGTAATTGGCAGTTTTCAGGAACAGGAATAAATGAATTATTTAAAAATTGTGCATTTGATAATTCTAGTGTCTATGTTAATTCTAATGAATTATCAATTTGGGAAGATTTTTTGAGTGGATTAGGTGCAGATGTTATTGCTAAATAGGTATGAAGATTCATATCTATTTTTTGTTTTAAACCTTTACATAATTATTCTTTTTAATTTATAGAAAATATGTTATAATTAAAATGGTGATTGTATGGAATATATAATAATAATTTTATTGATAATAATATTAATAGTTTGTATATTATCATTATCAAAAAATATTAATGAATCAAATATAACTGAAAGATTAGGTAAGTTAGAAACAAATGTGGTAAAAGAAGTTAGTGAATTTAAATCATCTTTTAGTAGAGATTTAACTAATGATTTTGATAAATTAAATGATAAGTTAGATAATAAATTAACTTTAATTAATAATAAAGTTAATGAAAGATTAGATGAAAATTTTGAAAAAACTAATAAGACTTTTACTAATGTTTTAGAAAGATTATCTAAAATAGATGAAGCACAAAAGAAAATAGATAATTTATCTAGTGATATTATATCTTTGCAAAGTATTTTGACTGATAAAAAAACAAGGGGAATATTTGGTGAAGTTAATTTAAAAAACATTATGTATAATATATTTGGTGATAATGATAAAATATATCAAATGCAATATAAATTTAATAATGATACAATAGCTGACTGTGTCTTATTTGCGCCAGCCCCATTAGGAACAATTGCAATAGATTCAAAATTTCCTTTAGAACATTATCAAATAATGGTGGATAAAAAAAATGAAATAATTATTAGAGAACAAGCTGAAAAACTATTTAGAAATGATATGAAAAAACATATTGATGCGATAGCAAATAAATATATTATTGATGGAGTTACATCAGATCAAGCAATTTTATTTTTACCAGCTGAAGCAATTTTTGCAGAAGTTAATGCTCATCATTCTGATATAATAGAATACGCTTATAAAAAAAGAGTGTGGATTACTAGTCCAACAACTTTAATTAGTACTTTAACAACCATTCAAGTAATAATTAAAAATATGGAAAGAGATAAATATACAACTGTAATTCATAATGAATTGAAATTATTAAGTAATGAATTTAATAGATACAAAGAAAGATGGGATAAATTATATCGAAGTATTGAAACCGTAAGTAAAGATGTTAAGGATATACATACAACAACTGATAAGATAACAAAAAGATTTAATTCAATTAATCAAGTAGAAATGGAGAAAATAGATGTTGAATAAAATAAATATATTAATTTCTTTTGTATTTTGTTTTATTTCACTTTTGTTTACAATTATTAATAAAGATATAACAATATTATTATTTAGTTTAGTTGTAATAATTCCTTTTATATTAAAACTGAAACCTATTATTACTTTTTTATATTTAATATTTAGCTTCATAGCTTTATTTTTAGGATGTCAATTACATTTTTTTAGAACTATTTATTGGTATGATAATTTTTCACATTTTATATGGGGATTTTTATCAAGTTTACTAGCAATTTTAATATTAAAGAAATTTAAAAAGTTTGATAATTTAATATTTAGTTGTTTGTTTATTTTTATATTTTCTTTAGCTACTTCAGGACTATGGGAAATATTTGAATTTATGGTAGATAATTTATTTAATGGTGACATGCAAAGAAAAGCAACTGGTGTCTATGATACAATGAAAGATATTATAATTACTTTATTTGGTAACATATTATTTATATTAAGTTTTATATTTGAATATAAAAATAAAAAATTATTAATTAGTTTTTTGATAGATAATTTATAGGAGGCCTATATGGAAGAAAAAATTATAGAATTATTAAAAAATAGTGATAAAGCTTTATCAGTTACTGAAATTAATGACGGATTAGGTTTTAATTCAGTAGACGAATTAAAGCAATTATTAAAAGTATTAAATGAAATGGAAGATAGTTTAAAATTATATAGAACTAAAAAAAATAATTATTTATTATTTACTAATAGTCATTTAAAACTAGGAACAATGATAGCTAATAAAAAAGGATATGGTTTTGTTGATATTGATGGTGATGATGATGTTTTTATTGCACCTACTAATATGAATGGCGCAATTCATGGTGATAGAGTAGTAGTAGAAATAACTTCACCAAAAGGTATTGATTTAGAAGGTAGAATAGTTAAAATAGTTGATCGTAAATTTAAACAAATGGTAGGTGAAGTATATTTTAATAAAAATGTTCCTTATGTGGATTTAGATGACGAAAGAGTAAAAATAACTATTAAATTAGATAAAACTATGGGTGCTATGCCTGGACATAAGGTTTTAGTGAAAATAACTAACAAATTAAAAGATAATAATTATAAAGGTGAAGTTATTAAAATATTAGGTCATAAAAATGATCCTGGTGTTGATATTTTATCTATTACTAATGAAATGGGAATTCCTGATACATTTAGTGATGAAACAATGAAGGAAGTAGATAATTTACCTGATGAAGTATTAGAAAAAGATTTAGTTGGAAGAACTGATTTAAGAGATGAAGTTATATTTACTATTGATGGTGATGACACTAAAGATATTGATGATGCTATATCAATTGAAAAAGTTGGAGATAATTATAAATTAGGTGTTCATATCGCTGATGTAAGTTATTATGTAAGACCAAATACATCATTAGATAGTGAAGCATTTGATCGTGGTACTAGTGTTTATCTAGCAGATAGGGTAATACCAATGTTACCTCATAAATTATCTAATGGTATCTGTTCTTTAAATCCTAATGTAGATAGATTAGCGGTATCATGTATTATGGAAATAGATAAAAATGGTAATGTTGTAGATTATGATATTTTACAAACTGTTATTAGATCTAGGAAACAAATGACATATAAAAATGTTAATAAAATATTAGAAGAAAATATAGTACCAGAAGGATACGAAGAATATGAAGAAAAATTAAGATTAATGTTAGAATTAGCGCATATCCTACGTAAAAATAAAGAAAATAGAGGTTATATTGATTTTGATATTGATGAATCTAAAATAATCGTAGATGATAAAGGAAAAGCTATTGATGTTACATTAAGATATCGTGGTGAAGGAGAAAAGTTAATTGAAGACTTTATGATAGTTGCTAATGAAACAGTAGCTACTCATATCTATTATATGGAATTACCTTTTATTTATCGTATTCATGGAGAACCTAATGAAGAAAAAATTAATAATTTTATGAGATTTCTAAATATTTTAGGTTATAAAGTAAAAGAAGATTTACATAAATTAACTCCTAAAACTATGCAAAATATATTGAGTCAATTAAAAGATAAAAAAGAATTTCATTTATTGTCAGCTTTATTATTAAGAAGTATGCAAAAAGCTATATATGATACAAATAATATAGGACATTTTGGTATTGCTAGTAAATGTTATACCCATTTTACATCTCCTATTAGAAGATATCCAGATACAACAGTGCATAGATTACTACATACTTATATATTTGATAATAATATTAATAATGAAACAATTAACTTTTATGAAAGAGAGTTACCTTTTGTAGCAGAACATACATCTAATATGGAAAGAAGAAGTATTGAATGTGAACGTGCAGTTGATGATATGAAAAAAGCAGAATATATGATGGATCATATTGGTGAAGAATATGAAGGTATTATTAGCTCAGTTATGCCATTTGGAATGTTTGTTGAGCTTCCTAATTTAATCGAAGGATTAATTAGATTAGATAGTATTAAAGGTGATTATTATACTTATGATGAAACAACATTTACAGTAAGAGGTAATAAAGATAAACGTGGATTCAGATTAGGTGATAGTATTAAAGTAAGAGTTGTAGCTGCAAATAAAGAAAAAAGAACAATCGACTTCGAGGTGGTAAGAGATGGAGATACAAAACAGGAAAGTTAATTTTGATTATGAAATATTAGATACGTTTGAAGCAGGCATTGTTTTAACAGGCACAGAAATTAAATCAATAAGATTAGGAAAATGTAATTTAAAAGATAGTTATGCAATTATTAAGAATAATGAAATATTTATTCTTAATATGCATATTAGCCAGTATGAACAAGGAAATAGATTTAATCATGAAGAAACTAGAACAAGAAAACTATTAATGCATAAAAAAGAAATTTTAAAGTTGAGAGATAAGTTGGAAATTGAAGGTTTTACCTTAGTACCAATTAAATTATATTTTAAAGGTAATAAGGCAAAATTATTAATAGGACTAGCTAAAGGTAAAAAAAATTATGATAAAAGAGAAGCTATAAAGAAAAAAGATATTGAAAGACAAATAGCTAAAGATTTGAAAAATTACTAGGGGAAAATATGGAAAATTTAGAAATTGAAAATAGAAATGAATTTAAAATCAAAACTAATATTTTGACAAATGATATACAATATTATTTAAATATTATAGAACAAATTGGTGATTGCTATATTGTTAATGCAGGAATACTTTATTTTGATAAAGTAGCGGAATTAGAAGAATTATACCAAAATAAAAATTTAAAATATTTCGAATTAAAAAATGATGTTTTAAATAAAATTATTGATTGTCACCTATATACTTGTGCCAAATATGCTTTAAGTATTTTGAAAAAAATTATTGAATCTATTAAAGTTTTTTCAAGAATACCATTTGGTAGTAAATTATTTGATATGCATTTAAAAAAATATTTAGAAGAATATGCATTTGTTTGTAATTTTATTAGTAATTTTACTATTGAAAATAACTTAAATCAAGCTATACATACTTATATTAAATATACTGAAATTTTTGGGGAAGAACAACTTAAAATAAATGATATGGAACTATTAAATGAGCAATTAAAAAAATTAGGATTTAGTGATATGTTTGTTTTAGTTGAAAATCCTTCAACTGATGAAATAAAACCTAAAACAAAAAAATTAAATTTTACAAAAAAATAAAATTGTGGTATAATTTATGCCACATGGGGTCGCTTAGATTCGACGAAAATAATAATTTTTAAAAGGCAAGTCGTAAGGTATACGATACATCCAAATTTAAAAATAACTGGAAACAGAAATCAATTAGCTTTCGCTTAATATATTAGAAGGCTGCTTCTTTATATTTTTACTCACGGAATATAAAAGAGGCTCGATTAGTGAGTTATATTAATAATTTTTTTCTAGAATTATTGATGAATAAATATGGAAATTACTAAATAAAATTTTGATGATTTATTATTATTTAGGACATTAACAAATTATCTAAACTTGTAGAACTTTAATCTTTATATTTTCGGACAGGGGTGCAATTCCCCTCGACTCCACCAAATATGTTTTTAAGGAGAGAATATAATGGATGATTTAACTTATCTTTTTAAAATGGCTAGTATGAATGAAGCAGTAATTTCAACTGAAGATAAACCAATTGTAGGAACTCAAGCTTTAGCAACATGTTTTGGTTTGCTTTTATACGATGAAAATAATAAAACGGCACTAGTTGCTCATTTATCAACAGATTGGCAATCAACTTTAATGAAATTATTGGCTTTAATAGATTATGAAAAAGAAAATAACTTTCAATATTTAATTGTTCCTGGTTTTTATTCAAGGGAAAATGATCCTTATGGTATAAAAAGAAGATTGAACGCTTTTTTTAGAGAATTTAAAACTAAAAATGCTAATTTTGAACCTTTTGATATTACTAAAATTCCAGATAATTTTGTAAATTATGATGATAAAACTACTTCTGGTGAATTTGCTTTTGATTCTCAAACAGGTGAATTTGTAACAGATAAAGTTAAATTTGGATTAAACTATTTAGAAGCAATGAAATCTAGATAGTTTTTTTTGACTTTTATTTAACTTAATGTTATAATTATTTTACTTAAGAGGTGAATTTAAATGAAAATTAGTTCAGTTAATTTATCAATCAGTGCAGTTAGACGTAGTCAATATCCAACAGATAATAAACCAGAATTTTTATTAGTTGGACGTTCTAATGTTGGTAAAAGTAGTTTTATAAATACATTAATTAATAGAAAAAATTATGCTCGTACATCTGCTACACCTGGTAAGACACAAACAATTAATTTTTATCTAGTTAATGAGCAATATTATTTAGTAGATGCTCCTGGATATGGTTATGCTCAAGTAAATAAGAAAAAACAAAAAAAATTTGGTCTTATGATGGAAGACTATTTGACTAATAGAAAAAATTTAAAACAAGTTTTTATGCTAGTTGATTTTAGACATAAATTATCAAATGACGATATAATGATGTATAACTTTTTAAAATATTATAAATTGCCTGTTACTATAGTAGCAACTAAAGTAGACAAAATACCAATTACTAAACAACAACAACAAAGAAATATTTTATTAGAAGATTTAGATTTAGTAGTAGGTGATGAATTTGTAATGTTTAGTAACGTTACAAAAATAGGTAAAGATGAAATATATCAAAAAATAGAAAGAACAATGTAATTGACATTTTATTAATTATTTCATAAACTATTTTAGGTGGTTAAATTGAAATTAATCAGTAAAGATAATAAAATTATTGTTTTTTTATATAAAAGAATTAATTTTAAACAAATTAATTTGGAGAACTATTTTAAAAAATTATTTATTAAATTTAAAGAAGATTATCATATAGAATTAAATGGTTATTATAGTATCAATATCTATATAGATAAATTTTATGGTAGCGTTATAGAGATAGAAAATGAAGATTTAGATTATTATAATTATTTTAATCAAATAGATATGGAAGTTAAACTAAATGATAATGTATTTTTATATGAAATAGATTATGAATATTTAAATAAAAGTATAATAAATAATTCAAATATATATAAATTAAAAGATAAACTATATATACAAGTGAAAGATAATAATATTTTAAATAAAATATTAGAATATTCAAATATTATATATGGTGAGAAAATAAAATATGTTTTGAGAAATAGTAAGAAGGTGAAATTATGAAAAAATCAGTTGTAGCATTAGTTGGAAGACCAAATGTTGGTAAAAGTACATTATTTAATAGACTAGTTGGATCAAAAATGGCGATAATAGAAGATATTCCTGGTATTACAAGAGATAGATTATATGGTAACGTTAAGTTTGAAAATTATTCTTTTCATTTGATCGATACTGGTGGTATTGATATTAGTGATGAAAAATTTAATGAAGAAATAAAAATTCAAGCAGAAATAGCAATTAACGAAGCAGATGTTATTGTTTTTGTAGTGGATGCTAAAGAAGGAATAACAACTAATGACTTAGTAGTTAAGGACATGCTATTAAAATCAGGAAAAAAAATAATAGTAGCTATTAACAAAATAGATAGTAAATTAGCTAAAGACAATATATATGATTTTTATGAATTAGGATTTGATAATTATATAAATATAAGTTCTGAACAAAATGAGGGAATTTATGAATTGTTAAAAGAAATAACTAAAGATTTTAAAGAAGCAATTGAAGAGGATGATGATTCAATAAAATTTAGTGTTATTGGTAGACCAAATGTTGGAAAAAGTAGTTTAGTTAATGCTATTTTAAATGAAGAAAGAGTAATTGTAAGTAACGTTGCTGGAACTACAAGAGATGCAATTGATACACCATTTACTTATCATAATGAAAAATTTATTGTTATAGATACTGCTGGTATGAGAAAAAAAGGTAAAATTTATGAAGCAGTAGAAAAATATAGTTTATTAAGAAGTATGAAAGCAATTGATAGATCTGATGTTTGTTTGTTAGTGCTTGATGCTGAAACAGGAATAATTGAACATGACAAGCATATAGCAGGTTATGCAATTGAAGCAGGTAAGCCAATAATTATAGTAGTTAATAAATGGGATACAGTTGATGATAAAGATGAATCAATGAAAAAATTTATTAAAGATATTCGTAATAACTTTCAATTTATGCCTTATGCACCAATTGTATTTTTATCTGCAAAAACACGTAAAAGAATGCATACTTTAATGCCTGAAATAATAAAAGTTTATAATAATAGTACTAAAATGATTGCAACTAATTTAATAAATGATTGTATAAAAGATGCTTATAATCTTAAATTGCCACCATCTTACAAAGGTAAAAGATTGAAAATTTATTTTTGTAATCAAGCATCAAATAAACCACCAACATTTAATATTCAAGTAAATAGTAAAGGTTTAATTCATTTTTCTTACGAAAGATATTTAGAAAATAAAATAAGAGAGTCTTTTGATTTTGAAGGTACACCGATAGTATTACAATTCAAAAATAAAGGAGAGCAAGAAAATTAAATTATCTTGTTTTTTTTCTTGAATTTGGTTATATAATTTAGTATAATTATTGTGAATAGAAAGTGTGATAATATGAAAGTTAAGATAGATAAACATAAATTAACAAATGATAAGTTGCTTGTATATAATAAACCAAAAAAAGTATATATACCATTAATAAGTGGTAATGACACTAATATCACTATTTTAGTAAAAAAAGGAGAATATGTTTATAAAGGAAGTATTATTGGAAAAAGAAAAGGAGATTTTCGTATTCCAATTCATTCTAGTGTCAGTGGTACAGTATTAGATTTTGAAGAGAAAACATGTTTTAATGGTGAAAAAGTAAAATGTGTTGTAATTGAAAATGATTTTAAAGAAAAAATTGAACAAAAATTAAGTGTAAAAAGAAGTATAAATAAATATACTAAAGAAGAATTTTTAAATTTACTGATGGAAAATGGAATAGTTGGTTTAGGTGGAGCTGGTTTTCCTACATATGTAAAATATGAACCTAAAAATATAAATACACTTATCGTTAATGCTGTGGAATGTGAACCATATATTACAGCAGATCATATTTTGGCTAAACAAAAATGTGAAGAAATTTTAGAAGCAATAGATGCTATATTAGAAATAAATAAAATTAAAGAAGCTATAATTGCAATTAAAAAAGAAAATGTTGAATTAAAACAAATATTTGATAATTATATTGGAACTTATTTGAAAATTAAAATTAAATTAGTTCCTAATGTTTATCCAATGGGATGGGAAAGAAAATTAATAAAAGAAGTAACTCATAAAGAATATGATAAATATCCAATTGAAGAAGGAATTGTTGTTAATAATATATCTACTATTTATGCAATATATGAAACTTTAAAATATAATAAACCATTAATAGAAAGAATAATAACTTTTTCTGGTGAAAATTTACAAGACAAAAGAAATGTTTTAGTAAAAATAGGAACACCAGTAAGTGAAGTTTTAGAGCAATTAAAAGTTAAAGAAAATAGTATAATAGTTGCTGGTGGGCCAATGATGGGTAAAAAAGTTGAAGATTTAGTTGTATCAGCTAATATGAATTGTATTTTAGCTTTAGAAAATAAAATAGATATACCTACAATTTGTTTAAAATGTGGCAAATGCGTTGAAGTATGTCCATCAAAATTAAGCCCAGTTTTAATTATGAGGACAAAAATAAAAAAAGATAAAGATATTAATAAATTAAAAAAATTACATCCTGAAAAATGTATTGAATGTGGATTATGCTCTTATATATGTCCTGCCAATTTATTAGTTAGAGAAAGAGTTAAAGATGCAAAAAAAATATTAAGAGGTGATAAATAATGGGACCATTTTTAAAAAGCAAATATAAAACACATAGAATAATGATTAATTTATTAATTGCTTTATTACCACTTATAATATTTAGTATTTATAAAAATTGTTATATTCCTTATAGTCATGGTATGATAAGCTTTATTGAAATATTTAGTCCAATAGTTTCAATTATAATTGCTTCATTAACATCATTTATAGTTGAAGCTATTTATGCTTTAATTTTAAAGAAAAAAAACTATATTAAAAATTCTTATGCATTTTTTCCAGGATTATTTTTAGCTTTGATTTTACCTTTACATACACCAATATATATTTTAGTTATTGGAAGTGTTGTAGCAAGCATAAGTAAAATAGCTTTTGGTGGATTTGGTAAAAATATATTTAATCCTGCTTTAGTTGGATACTTATTTATAATATTATTTTTTTCTAGTATTTTAACTACTGATAATTATTTTAGTGCATATGAATTAGATACTATTAGCAAACCTACTCCTTTAACTAATGCATCAATGGTAACTGGTCTTGGAAGTTATAATGAATTAGTAAAACCTTATGGTGATTTATCTAATTTCTTTATTGGTACTATTCCAGGTAGTTTTGCTGAAACAAGTGCTTTATTATGTTTAGTTGCTTTTATATTTTTAAGTTTAACAAAAACAATTAAATGGCGTATACCTTTATTTTACATTTTAACGGTATTTGTAATAACTTTAGGAATAAGTAGATTATTAGGTGAAGGCATTTATTATCCATTCTTTCATATTTTAAGTGGTGGATTAATGTTTGGAGCTGTTTTTATGGCTACTGATCCAGTGACTAGTTGTGTTACACCAATTGGTCAAACATTACAAGGAATTTTATTGGGATTAATAACTGTTATATTTAGATTTACTGGTGTAGAAGGTGTAGCATTTAGTATTTTGATAGTAAATATATTTGTTATTTTCTTAGATAAAATAGGAGTTCAATCAAGATTTAATTTTATTAAATCAATTATTTGGTTCTTCTTAATTTGTATTGTTATTATGATTTCAACAATATTGTTAGCTTCTACTAGAAGAGTTGAAGGAAGCAGTGATCCTAATTTTGAATTAATTAGTAAAGAAAAAGTAAATAATCAAACTATTTACAATGTTTCTCAAAAAGGTTACGGTGGTAAAATAAAAGCATCTGTTACTTTTGAAAATGGTAAAATAATTTCTATTGAAATTACGTCCCATCATGAAACAGCTAATAGATATCAATTAGTACTTGATGAAAATTATATAAATAAATTAATATCTAATCAAAATGATTTAGAATCATTAGATACTGTAAGTAGTGCGACAGTTACTTCTAATGCTTTAAAGAAAATGATTACAAATGTATTAGAATATGAAAAATCAAATTAATTTTTGATTTTTTTTATCATATATTTATTTAGGTGAAAAAAATGATAAAAAAATCAACAGCTTTAAAATTTTTGGTATTAGTTATTTTAACAATTTTAACTTTAATATTATTAAAAAATGATCAATTCAAAACTAATTTTTATAAATATGTATATGAGGATAATATTTCTTTTGCCCAAATAAATAAATGGTATCAAGATAAATTTGGTTCCAGTTTACCTTTTAGTAAATATTTTGAAACTATAACACCTGTATTTAATGAAAAATTAAATTATAAAGAAGCTAATAAATATAAAGATGGTGTATCTTTATTAGTTGAAGATAATTATTTAGTACCAGCAATAGATTCTGGTATTGTAATTTTTATAGGTGAAAAAGAAGGATATGGGAATACAATAATTATTCAACAAGAAAACGGTATTGATTTATGGTATTCTAATTTGAAAGAAATTAATTTAAAATTGTATGATTATGTTAAAGATGGAAGTTTAATTGGTGTTTCTAATTCTAATTTATATTTAGTATTTTATAAAGATGGTGAGGTAATTGATTACCAAGAATACATTTAAAATTCATATATTTTTTTATATAATTGGTTTTATTTGTTTTTTAACGGGTAATTTTAAAAATTTTATTATTTTTAGCTCAATTATTATTGTTCATGAATTAGGTCATATAATAGGAGCCTTAATATTTAAATGGAAGATTGATAAAATAATTTTATTACCATTTGGTGGTATTACAATATTTAAAGAAAATATTGATAAATCATTAAAAGAAGAATTTATCATAGCTATATTAGGGCCTTTATTTCAAATTGTTTTTTATTTATTATATAAAGATAATTTAATATTTAACTATTATAATATAGCTATACTATTGTTTAATTTATTACCGATTTATCCATTAGATGGTAGCAAAATATTTAATGTTATATTTAATATTTTTTTTCCTTATAAATTAAGTCATATTTTAAGTATAATATTATCCTTTATTTTTATTATTTTAATTATATTATATAAAATAGATTTGTCGCTTATTTTAATATTTATAATAGTTGAATTATTTAAAGAAATTATTAAACATAAATATTATTTTAATAAATTTTTATTAGAAAGATATTTAAATAATTTTAATTATAAAAAACATAAAATTATTAAAAATATAAATAGTATGAAAAAACAAACCAAACATATTTTTAATATTAATAATAAATTTTATACAGAAAAAGAAATTATTAGAAAAGTGTTTTTTAATTAAAAAGTCAAGTGCAACTTTTGAATAAGTATAATATTCTACAGAT
>ERZ1643251.992-NODE-992-length-35054-cov-30.545130_pt1 | contig 35054 bp, 38 predicted proteins | sample MGYA00579261_ERZ1643251 | MGnify/ENA primary metagenome ERZ1643251 (study PRJEB29033, sample SAMEA4952267) | chicken gut metagenome | biome: Broiler Chicken; feature: Gastrointestinal Tract; material: Caecum | place: Ireland | collected 2018 | study: Broiler... | reverse complement strand
ACATTAAAAAGAAAGATTTAAGAATGGCCAAATATTTAGTAACACAATATGGTGGATCTAATGGAGAATTAGCCGCTGCATTTCGCTATTTAAATCAACGTTATACAATGCCAACTGACAAAGGCAAAGCTCTACTTACAGATATTGGAACAGAAGAATTAGCACATGTAGAAATGATATCGACGATGATCTATCAACTAATGAAAGATGCTAGTATGAAAGAAATTAGAGAAGCTGGATTAGACTCCCACTATGCCGAACATGGTAAAGGATTATACCCAACTGATGCTAATGGAGTTCCTTTTACTGTTGCCTATTTTGCCACAACTGGTGATCCATTGGCCGATCTATCAGAAGATATGGCCGCCGAACAAAAAGCTAGAGCCGTATACGAAAACTTGATAAATTTAACAGATGATCCTGATGTTATCGGTCCATTACTATTCTTAAGACAAAGAGAGATCGTCCATTTCACAAGATTTAAAGAACTATATGATGAATATAAAAAAATGAATTTAGAATAATACCCAAAAGTATTATTCTATTTTTTTATTAAATAGCAATCAAAGTTATTTCTGTCGGATACACACAAGTACTTTTATATCTCAAATAAAATTTGTAACTAGAATCCATCTCATAAATCATACGTGGTATCTTCCATAGATCATCGTTACTATGATAAACAGAAATTAAAAGTTTAGGATGATCATTAACAATATGCTTTTGTGCACCTTTTATTGCCCTTACTTCTCCACCCTCAATATCTGCTTTTATTAAAGTAATAGCTTCCTTTATATCTTCATCTAGAGTAGTGACGACAATATCACCATCATCACCATTAACAACCGTATTAGCACTAGCACTCTCCCTATTATTTACAAGCTTCATCATACCAGAAAAATCACTAACCCCTTTAAATCTCAAATCTATATTATTATAGTTCTTTAAATTTTCTCTTAAAAGATCAAAACTACTAGCGGTTACTTCATAGCAGTAAATCTTTTTATAAGCTTCTTGACCATAGTTTTTAATATATGACAAAATAGTATCCCCTATATATGCTCCCAAATCCACAATAACCTCATTACTATCACCTTTAACTAAATCTAAATCAAAATAATCATCATACATATATTCTATGGTCGAAGCCGATAAAGCAAAATCATAATTATACCAATTATTTAAAATCGAATATAAAGTCTTCTTTGATCGATAATCCGCTAAATTATTATAAAACCAAACAAAATCATCAATATGATCATATAGACATTTTTCTTTATTTTCAATTTCTTCATATATATCATTATCTATATCTAATTTTCCCCAATAGTCAAAAGTACTAAAAAATTTTTCTAAACTTTTTTTTGTTTCTTCAGGAATCGTTTCAAACTTTCTCCTCATATGATAATATATCTCTTTTTCATTTTTACTCTTTATTTCCCGAACAAATTCCTTGAAATCTCTATCAATTATATTCAAAAATATCACCCTAATTTAGTATATTAAAATAAAAAGAAAAAAGAAGTTATTTCTTGGCATCAAACTTCTTTCTTGATTCTGTATTTAAAATAAATTTTCTAAGTCTAATATTTAGTGGAGTAACTTCAACTAGTTCATCACTATTTATATAATCCAAACAATATTCAAGCGATAAAAGTCTAGGTCTTTTAAGAACTACTGTATGATCAGATCCTGCAGCTCTTGTATTAGTAAGTTGTTTCCCTTTGACCACATTGACCGCTAAATCATTTTCTCTATTACATTCCCCTACAATCATACCTTCATAAACTTCTACTCCAGGTTCAATAAACATAGTTCCTCTATCTTCAAGTTGGCCTAACGCATAAGCCGTCGCTTTTCCAGTTTCTGTTGAAACCAATACGCCTACTTTTCTATCAGTTGAATTAATATTTTCTACCGGTAAATATTCTTTAAAAGTATGATTAAGAATACCATATCCCTTTGTCAAAGTCATAAAATTAGTATTAAAACCAATTAATCCTCTCGAAGGAATAGTATAATTAAGTCTAATCAAGTTGTTCACATTAGTCATATTATCCATTTTTCCACCACGAAGACCTAAAGCTTCGATAACATTTCCTACAAATTCATCACTAACTTCAATCTGTACATCCTCATATGGTTCGCATTTTACTCCATCAATTTCCTTAATAATAACTTCTGGTTTTGATACCTGAAGTTCGTAACCTTCTCTTCGTAAATTTTCAATTAATATTGACAAATGTAGTTCTCCTCTTCCCGCTACTATCCAAGATTCATTACCTGATTCTTCAACCTTCAAACTCACATCACGTTGTGTTTCTTTAAATAATCTTTCTCCAATTTTTCTAGCAGTTACAATCTTACCTTCTCTACCAACAAAAGGACTATTATTAGTCATAAAAGTCATCTTTAACGTTGGTTCGTCTATCCTAAGAATCGGTAAAGCCTTTTCCTTGCCAATATCACATATTGTTTCTCCAACTGAAATATCCATAAGTCCCGCTACTGCGACAATATCACCTGCTTCAGCTTCAGTTATTTCAATACGCTTTAGACCATCAAAGCCAAATAATTTTTGTATTCTAAACTGTTTAATACTACCATCTAGCCTAACACAACTTACCATTTCATTTACTTTAATACGGCCACTATGAATCTTCCCAATCCCTATTCTGCCAACATACTCATTATAATCTAAAAGTGCTGGTTGAAATTGTAAATTTTCCCAATTATCGACATTAGGTTCTGGAATTTCATCAATAATTAATTTAAAAATATCATCATAACTTTCAGACTGGGTACTAATATCGGGATTTAAACTAGCAGTTCCATTGAGAGCTGAAACATATGCAACCTTAAAATCAAGCTGTTCATCACTAGCACCAAGTTCAATAAACAAATCAATTACTTCATCAAGGACTTTTTCTATTCTAGCAGTTGGTTTATCTACTTTATTGATCACTATTATAGGTTTAATACCAGCCTCTAAAGCTTTTTTTAAAACAAATCTCGTTTGAGGCATTGTTCCTTCATAAGCATCAACTAAAAGCATAACACCATCAACCATATTCATAATTCTCTCCACTTCGCCACCAAAATCAGCATGGCCAGGAGTATCAAGAATATTAATTTTATAACCATCATAATGAATGGATGTCGTCTTTGCCAATATTGTTATTCCTCTTTCCTTTTCAATATCATTTGAATCCATCACACGTGTAGAAACTTGTTCATTATCTCTAAAAGTTCCAGATTTTTTTAGCAATTGATCGACAAATGTTGTTTTACCATGATCGACATGAGCAATAATAGCAATATTCCTTATTTTCATGAAACACACCCTCTTTTTTCACAAGTTATAATTATATCATAAATTATTTATTTTGCAACTATTTTATTAGATAATATTTTTTATTACCAAAATAAAAGAACATTTTTTGATAAACGTTCACTTTTATATTTTAAAATAATGCTTTTTATAATCAATAAAATCTAAAATAAACATAACCAAAATATAAAAACCTGTTATCTTAAAGAATATATAGATAATATCTCTAGGAATAAACATCAATAAAACTGCTAGTACTAAAGATATAATTGTTATAATTAAATTTCCCTTATTTCGAAAATCAAAATATTTAGTTAAGCTACTAATCGCCATTAACGATAAAATTAATGATAACAAAATAGGTAACATTTCTAAAAACAAAAAATTACCATATTGAAATATAAATAGAGCTAACCAAATACAAACTATAGACCTTGAAATATAAGTATAATTTTTTCTTTCATACTCCTTATTCATTATAAAATTAATAAGTTGTATAACCGCAACAATCGCAAAAATAACCACGAATAAATAATTTATTGTAGACAAAAATTCTTCCGTAGCAAATATAAGAACTAATGCTAAAACAATCCCCAATAAATAATAAAATTCTTCTGATATATTATTTTTTCTCTTTTCTATCTTTATAACTTCTTCATTATCATCTAATTTTTTTCTCTTTGACATTTTTACACCTCTAACATCTCTCTTCATCCTCACTACAATAATTCAAATCAATAACCTTCATTATAGCTTCTTTATATATATTTACTAATTCATTATTTTCTTCTTCTGTTAATTCAACATAAGGATCTATTTGCGTCGCAACAGTATCAGCATGATAAGAAACAATATCTCCATTCTTAACAAAGATTACAATAGGAACATATATTCTTTTCTTTCCAGTATTAATCGTTTCACCACTAGTTGAGGTTAAAATATAATCATCTAATATGGCTGAAAGAGCCTCTACTAAATCATAATACCCTTCTTTCTCTTCCACTTCGACTACAACATTACCATCACTATCTAAAGACAGTCTATCTCTAATATCACGCATATTTAAATAATAGATTGTTTCAAGAGCCGTCGAATCAGCTGCTTCAAGAAGTGGTTCAACAACATTCCGGCACCAAGGACACTCTGGATACCCTAAATAAATAACTCCGGTTCCATCTTGAACAATTGCTATTATTTCATCCACCATACTATACTTAATAACATTATTTTTATTAATATCTACTGTTAAGTATTCCTCTCCACTAGCGGCAATCTCACCATTTAATTTTTCGTACTCTCTTTTGAATTTTTCACCATCAGTTTCTTTCCCACAACCAGTAGCAACAAGTAAAGTTATAAATAATACTAATAATTTTTTCATACTATCATCTCTATAGAAATTATACAACAAATAAAGCTCTTTTTCAACAAAAAAAGAAGGAAACTATTTTTTCTTTCCTTCTCTTGCATAAGAATTGAGTTTAATATAACTAATATTTTGTGACATCTCATCTAAAATATCTTCCACTAATACATAGCCTAGCATTAGTATCATCCTCCTTTAATATAAGGATAACATAAAACCTTAAGCTTTGCATTAATTTCGACAAATCATGTCATTATTCGATACTAGCTTTTCGTTATTCTAACCTTTATTGTTGTCGTCTTAGGGCTATAAGTAGCCTTTACTTCATCCCCAACGACATTTACCCGAACAGTATGCTCACCTTCTCCTAAACCAGACAAATCAACAGTAGCTTTTATATTAGCGGCATCAATAGCATCCAATACCTCTTTAGTTCCCTTGATAATAACCGCTGTTTTCGAAGAATTTTCCCCTATAGCTCCAGCTTTCAAATTAGGTCCTAAATTAATAGCATCTATCTTAATGTCATCTACTTCAATACTTGTTTCTTCTCCTAAAGAAATACTAACAGAAATAGTCTTTTCAGACACTTCTCTTATGCCATCAGGTTTTGGAACAACAACCGTATATGTTTTGTTTTCTGATAAACCAGTAACATCAACTTCAATAGGAATATAAGATTGAGAATAATTACTAACCACTTCCTCGTCACCATAGATATTTATGCTATCAACTGATGTAGTTATTGAACTTATAGCCTTTCCAAAGGCCACATTTCCCGTTGGAATTATTTTAATTTTAGCATTAGCACTATAAGATTCGATATTCAAAGTAGCCGTTACCTTATCAGGAACCATTTCGACATCCACTACATTACCAGCGCTATCGTAAGCAACTAACTTAACATCTTCTAAAGTCATGACCCCAGCTGTAGGATCGACAATATTTTCAACATCAACCAAAGCTTTAACCGTAGCAACTTTTTCAAGAGTATGCTCAGCACCTTTAACAATAACTTCCTCTTTATCAATTGAAACAGACTGAATAGATAACTTACTATCTAACTTATCTTTATTTATAACATCCACAGTGATCGTTTTAGTCGCAGATACTTTAGGATAAATTATAACTGTAATTGATGAAGGATCTAATTTATAATTAACTGAATTTATTTGACTTTCATAATTTAAATCGACCTTATGAGTTCCCTCTTTTAAATTCGATAAATCAACAGTAACTTTTCCCGTCGACAACTGTTTGGCCAAATACAAATCGACAGTTCTTCCAATTAAAGTAACATCTGCCGTTTCAGGAAGTCCCTCTACCACATAAGCTTCTGCATTGTATCTAGCTTCAACTTTTTGATTTCTAAGCACTTCGGCAGCTGAATCGATCACTGTTCCAGCATGAGAGTCGACATAGAAGAAAATCAACAAAGATACTAAAAGTGATATAAATACTAAAGTATTTCGTCTATTTAGCCATCTTTCAAACTTGCCCGTTTGCCGATCAGTTCTTTCTCCAATAAATAAAGCAAACTTTGTTATCGGAGTTACAATATATTTATCGACAAAACTTGCAATAAAACGAAAAAAGTTTCTAATAGCTTTAACAATTTTTTTAAGCGTTTTCACTATTATCTTCCTCCTTATCGTCATCATTAAATTCATCATCTAGTAAGATCTCTTTTTTAGGTTTTAATTCTTCAACTAAAATCATTCTTGCATCATCAAGAGAAAGATTATAATTTAAATTGCCATCAATAGCTATCGATATTTTACCAGTCTCTTCACTTACAACAATAGCAATAGCATCAGACTCTTCACTAATACCAATGGCAGCACGATGTCTTGTTCCAAGCTTTTTGCTTATCTTGCTATTAATACTTATCGGAAAAACCGCTCCCGCTGAAGTTATTTTATTTCCCTGAATAATAACCCCTCCATCATGAAGAGGATTTCTAGGAAAAAAAATAGAAATTAATAGTTCTGAAGAAATATCACCATAAATTGGTTTACTTCTTGCAATATATTCATTTAAGCTAATATCCCTTTCGACAACAATAAGGGCCCCTACACGCGATTTTCTTAAATAATCAACAGCGGACATAACTTCATAAATCAATTTTTCTCGTTCATCAAGTGTCAAAATCTTATGTCTTCCAAGTAATTGTTTTCTACCAATATGTTCTAAAATACTTCTAATTTCCGGTTGAAATATTATAATAAGTGCCAGTGGTCCCCACATAATAACATACTCGAGTAAAAGACCAATTGTAGTCAAATTAAGGGTATCACTAAGTATCTTAACTATAAGCACTACCAAAACACCCTTAAAAAGTAAAATTAATTTAACATTATTCTTAACACTTTTTAAAACAAAATAAATAACCATCCATACCAATGAAATATCAATTATCTTTTGTAATATTACTAATATACTATTTAATGACATATATAAAATCCTTTCTATTTAACCAAATAAATGGCCCCTTCCACACAAACAAAGCACAGTAAAATAATACCAAAAAAGAGAAGTAATAAATTACTAACATAACCATTATTGGAGAAAATAAGTTCTCTTTCCCCATTGCCTGATCTATTTTCTTTTTCAGCATTGAAATTAGTAAGAAAATTCTTTTTTGTCATAAACCCATAACATCTATAATTACTTTTATTTTTTTTATTTGGATATAGCATACAAAGCCTATGTACATCATAATAAGCAAAAGAAAAACCTAAATTTTGATAAAATACTTTCCTATCTTCTATTTTATTAGCTGATATATTTATATTCAAAATATCTCCTCCCAAAACAACCGAAGATATTTTTTTTAAAGCCTTGTTAACTTCGTCAGCTGAAATATCAACTTTTTTTTGCAATAAATAAATTGTATTGCCAATAATTTGGTAAGCAATATGATCAGTAAGTTTTTTCACTTTAATAGCATTCATACTCTTCTTTTCATTAATCATCTTTTGCCTTCTCACCTATAATAATTTTATCACGATAAACTAAAAAAAGCAAGAAAAAAGAATAGCAATAATATTTATAAACACCTACTACTCTTTTAACTAACAGTTCATAGATTATTTTAAATAACCAATAAAAACACTTTGCTTGTCACTATCCTTACAAGTAATTAACACAATATTTTTCTTTGTATCATCACGATATATATCGACATAACCAGTTTTAGCAACTTCATAGTAATCACTGTAAATATATGTATATTTCTCATTATTATAACAGACATATATTACATCTCCCAATTCCATTTTTTTCAAATCTTCAAAATAAGAATTATAGCTATTTCCATTATGAGCAGCCATAATTATTCCATTCTCACTTCTGTCAATAATTTCTATATTATACTTAACATCATTATATTTGCTATTCTCATCTAAAAAACCCCTTTTTAATCCTATAGAAGGAATCTCTAAAAAGCCAATATAACTATATTTAGAATCTACTATATTTTCATTCTTATCTGCTAAAACAGCATTAATACTTTTCTCATTATTATATGAATCATTAATATATAAATAATAATTAAAAATATGATAACCAAAACCCAATACCATAAAGATAACTCCCAGTATCTTTATTTTTACTCTTCTTATAAAAACAAACACTAAACCTAATAACAATAAAGAAATAGACACAATATTATAAATATTATTATTTAGTCCCGTACTTGGAACTTCAAATCGTTCATTATATATATCAATATTTTTTATATTTTCATCTATTTTAAAATAAATTTTATCTTCGAGAAGTCTATAACCTTCGCTAGCTTCTATCTCCGATATATAATATTCACCATAAAGTAAATCATCTAAAATAATTTGACCTCTAATATTGGTATACCCTCTATAGACAACTTCGTTATTAAAATTACATATTTCTATTAATGTATTAGGAATCCCGATGTTTGTTTTAGCTTCATATTTATTAATCACAAGCTTCCCTTTAGGTAAATAGTTATTAACTATAAGCTTATAATTTACATACGGTGTATACTGATCAATATAAGAAAGAATAACTGTGTATGCCTCATCTTTTATAACATTACCATTACTAGAGCTAATTTCTTTAACTTCATACTTTCCAAGTGGAAGATCATTTATTTCTGCTAAACCATTTTGATTAGTAATAACTTTTCCCACTAACGCTCCATCTTCAAATATTAATTTGCCATTTTCATATATATTTTCCAAAGCATAAATATTAAATTTGACCCCTTCTAATAATATTTTATTGTACTTATATGACTGCTCTATAACCACATCTTCACCATATTTTAAAATAGTTATATTTCCTCTAACTCTTTTATTATAAAATGGAACCTCAACTATAACTCCATATTCATTATCATTAATTAAATTAGCATCATCACCTATAGTAAACTTTACTCCATCTTTATTATATAAATATCCATCCATCATATCATCAACTTCATATAAGATATATTCTCCTGAAGGAAGGGCTGAAGGAGTAACAAAAATTCCATTTTTATCAACACTAAAAACTTCTAGCTCTTTTTTTTCTGGATAAGTAATTTCAAAACGAACAAAATCATTATTCTTAACGTCAAATATCTTAAATCTGATATTAGAATTAATAATATTTTCTCCCGTTGCCAAATCTTTCTTTACGACCTTAAGCCTTGCTTTAATTTCACTATTAGATAAAAGTTTATATATTGGTCTTTCATCATAACTATCTACTTTAACAACAAAATCATCAACCTTATAATAATTTTCAGTACTATTAATCTGTTTAAATGTATAACTACCATACGGTAGTAAAATTTTAGCAAAACCATCATCATCAGTAATAATAGTATCCACTAATTTATTTTCATTATTATATACTTCAAAGATGATCCCAACCTCTCCTATTAAAATACCCGTTTTATCACTTGCAAAAACCTTAAAAATATCTACCTCTCTTTTAATAACCTCTTCGTAAACTGTAAGACTAATATTATTCTCATCTTCTGTAACCTCGACTTCATATACATTATTATCAAGTAAATACCCTATACTTGCTTCTTTTTCTTTAACATAGTATTTACCAAGCGGCAAATTATCAATAGTATTTTTTTTACCTACAATAAAGAAATCAACTAGATTTTTTTCTTCATCAAATAATTCATATATTGCTCCAGAAAGACTTGCCTCTCCTTGCGGAATAGTACTATTATTTTCTTTATCCCGCTTATCAATAGTCAAACTCCCACTCTTTATTTTAACTTTTATTTTACTACTTACATTATCTACCTTCCCCGAAGACAACATTTTTTGAGAATTACCAGAACTATAAACAAAGAAAACTCGGTCATTATAATTTTTCTTATTTAAGATAATTTCATCAGTATCTATCATACCATCTATAATTAATTTATTACCATCAATTCTAGCATATTTACTGTCAACTTCATAGTTTTCTAGAACACCATTTGTATCGGTGATAACTAAATCCTTACCAAGTACCATCTCTACTTCATAATTGTCAAAAGAAGGTTTTACATAATGATTATTTACTAAAGACATAATTTCATTCTTTTCAAAAGATACATCTATAACATTCGAAGGATTTAAATCTTTGACCCATTTAACTGAAGTATTAGAAAGTCTTTTCCATATAAGTTCTTGTGTAGCCATATAATATTTATCACTATTATGATGAGGATAATCATAACCATAATAACTAATAAGTTTAATAAAGGCGATATCATCTCTATCCATATTAATTTCATCAAATGAACTAGACATATTATAAATATTACTTTCGATCTTCTTTCCGAGTTCCAAACAATAAGCTACATTACTATTAAATATATACTTACTAGCATATAAGTATCTATTTCTTCCCAGCTCACTATCATAATAATAAGTATAAGTATTATCAATATTATCTATTCTTAATAAGACTTCAAGTGCCTTAACATCGTGACAAAAAAATAAAAGAGCAATTAAGATAATAAATTTTTTCAAACAAAAACCTCCCCTAAAAAATTAATTTTTTAATAATTTGCAATTGCAAAGGAAGTATATATCATGTAAACTTATAAGTCAATAATATTTTTTTAAATTTATTCTATAATCATAGTAATCCTTTTAAATCAATATCTCAAGAGTGAAAAAAGTACAAATGTTTGAACAAACAAATATACGAACATTAATTAAAATTGCAATTAATCTAAATTACAACTATATTTACCCAAAAAGAAAAGAGCTATAAAGCTCTATCTAAATTGACAGCATGAACCACATTGTTCGTTAGTTACAACATTTTCTTCACAGCAACTATATCTTGGTTGGTATGTATGTCTATAAACGTGATTATTAACAACTCTAGTATTAATAGGACATACATGTCCTTGCCCTTTTTTGATAGATTTTTATTTCTTAATGTATCTACATTTTGGAAAGTTAGAACATCCAATAAATTTTCCATGTTTACCATTTCGTTCAACTAGTCCGTTACCACACTTTGGACATATCATATTATTTTCTAATTCTTTATCATGATTAATTTTAATATGAACATTTTTTATATGTTGTTTTCTTAATGCCTTATCTTCAATATTGTTCTGAATAATAATTTTTGCTAATTCTTTAATATCATTATCAACAAGAAATTCTTTATACTTTAAAATTTCATTTTTTAAATAATCAAGTTGTGTAACTATATTATTACTTTTAACATCAAGTTTTGCTTGATTAGAAAAACATATCACAGATATAAAATATTTATCATCTAACTTAAGTAAATTTGATAAAGATTTTATATGTCCATAATTTTGATGAATAGGATTTACAAAGTAACTTTTATTTTTTCCTAAATATTGGCACCATTTATTATCAATTTCTTTTCCTTTTATCAAACCATAATAATTTTTCATTTCAATTACAAAAATACCAAATCGAGATAAAACTAAATGATCGATTTGATGAGTTCCCTTTTCATCTTTTATCATAATATCATTTAAAACTATATATTTATCTTTAGGTAATTCTCTTAATTCTAATTTTACCCAAAATTCTCCCATAAATCCTCTAAATTTTGGATAATATATTTTTATTAACACACATAATATTATTAAAATAATTGTTTCTAATAATAGTTTGGGATTATTTGAATATATATTTATAATTCCTTCTATAAAACTTTTAATCATTTCTATAAAACCACATCCAAATCAATTATATCACGATTCTAACTAAAATTATTAAAACTAACCTTAATATTTATAGTTTTATCTTCAAATATTTCTATTTTATCAATTAAATTAATTATTAACTCTCTATTAGGTTCTTTCATCGATAAAAATTTATTTATATACTCATTAATCATTTTGTTTTTAAATTCTTCATTAAGAGTATTAGTAATATCATTATTCAATTCATTATACCTTTTTTGTTTTATGTTTAAGTCATTTTCTAACTTAGCTTTTACCCTTTCAAATTGTTCTTCAGTTATTTTTTTATTTAACTTATCAATATAAATAATATCTAAATTATCATTTATTTGTTTAATATCATTAGTTAGCATTTCTAACTCTTTTTTGTTATTTATCTTGTTGTCTTCAGTTAGATGGTTTAATACAGCATTTTTAACTTTGTCTTTGTTAATATAATTTAAACACATATTAGTTAAAGAATTAATTATAACTTTTTCTAGCTTCTCATAATTATTTGAGTGAGTTGTACAAAGTTTTTGTTTTATATAAGTTCGATAATAATTACAAATGGTATAACATCTGTTATCTTTTTTTCTTCTTGCTTGTATAGAAATTCTATGCCCACAATCGCCACAATATAAAAGTCCATCTAATAAATGATTTTCTTTCTTTTCATTTCTCCCTACATTTTTAGGGATTTTCTTTTGTGCTTCATAAAAAGTTTCTTTATCAATAATAGGTTCATGAGTATTTTCTACAATTATATAATCTTTAGGATTATTCCTGATAACTTTTTTAACTTTATAATTAACTTTACTTCTTCTATTTTGTACCATATCCCCTATATACATTTGATTTGTCAAAATATCTCTTATTGTTTTAGAATGCCACTGTCCATATTTTATAGTTTTATTACTTTTCCATTCAAAACTATAATACCCAGCTGGTGTTTTTATCCCCTCATTAGTTAATTGTTTTGCTATTTTAAAGAATGTTAACCCTTCTAAACACATATCAAATATTCTTTTTACAACTAGTGCTTGTTCTTCATATATTACTAAATGGTTTTTATCATTTGGGTCTTGATTATATCCAAATGGAGTTCTACCACCAACAAACTTACCTTCTTTTTGTTTTGCCCTTAAACTAGATTTAATCTTTTTAGAAATATCTTTAGCATACATATCATTCATTATTGCTTTAAATGGTGCAATATCATTATTAGAGTTATCTAAAAATGTATCTATATTATCAGTAACTGCTATATATCTAACTCCTTTAGATGGAAAATACTTTTCCACTAATTCTCCAGTTCCAATATAATCTCTACCAAGTCTCGACATATCTTTTGTAATAACCATATTTATCTTTTTAGATTCAATATCGTTTATTAGTCTTTTAAATGCTGGTCTATCAAAATTAGTTCCACTATATCCATCATCAATATAAATATCATAAACTCTTAAATTATTTTCTTTAACATATTGAAGTAATAAACTCTTTTGATTTGTAATACTTTCACTTTCATACACTTTATCATCATCTTCATGAGATAACCTTATATAAATACCAACATTGTATATCCTACTTATAATCTCTAACAATTCTTACCTCCTTTTAGAGAAAATCGCACACATGATGATATTACCCCTCTTTTATCATTTTTACAAATCATTTGAATATACTTTTTTAATTCTTTGTTTAAAACATTTATTAAAATATCATTTATATCTTTTTCTTCACTAAATATATAGTTTATTTTGTACTTATCCATAAATTTTGTACACCTCACTTAAGCTTATGGATAAAATATAAATTTTAGTAATACTAAATCATGTAAATATCACATTGCCCATTAATTTAGTATCACTTATAGACAGTCGCCTCTTTACAAATCTTAATTTCAACTTCCATATACATGATCTCCTTTAATGATACATGCTAGCTCATATATTAATATTTGTCAAATCATATTTTGCTAGTATATTTGTTTAATCGTCCTAATTTGCATTATTTTTCTTGGATTCTACAAAAGCATGATAAAAAGAATGTGCATCAATAGTAATTTTATCCTTATAAGAAAAATTGATACATATTTCTTATTTTGCACTTGCAAAATTCATCCTATTTTATAGGATGTTTTAGGATAATCTCTATTAATTTAAAATTTTAAGCCATATAAAAATCATCCTAAATTCTTGATTTTAATAAAAATAATAGGATGATTACTTTTTCAAATTATATTTTCAAAAATCTATTTCATCTTGATTTTTTTTTTACATCATTTGGTAATACTTCATTTAAAACTCCTGAATAATCTTTAACATTCAAAACATCACTCATAATTCTCAAATAACTTTCATATCTATCATGACTTATTAACCCACTAGCAACACCCTGTTTAACAAGACATGAATCGGATGGTTCATTAAAATGTAAGCAATCATTATAGCGACATTTATCTTTCCAATCATTAAACTCAGGAAAATAATCTTGAATTTCAATTGGAGAAAACGTTGATACATCTAAACTTCTGATTCCTGGAGTATCAATAATAGATGAATCCTCATCCCATACATAATATTTTGAAGTTGTCGTAGTATGTCTACCCCTTTTACTTTTATCACTTACATGACTAGTTTTTATTTCATCATCTTCCATAATTGCATTAGTTAATGATGATTTACCAACCCCACTATTTCCAACAAAGATTGCTTGCTTCCCCTTCAAAAAACTTTTTAGCTCTTCAATACCTATATTTCTATAAGTTGAAGTTTCAACTACTGTAATACCTAAATTTCTATAAATATCTAAAACTTCTTCATCTTCAAAAGATTTTAAATCACATTTATTCAAACATATAATGGTTGGAATATTACTATTTTGCAATATCATTAAGTATCTATCTATAAATTTAGGATGTAATGGTGGTTCTTTTGCAGCTACAACAATAACCGCTAAATCAACATTAGAGGCAATATTTTTGGAAATACCAACATCATTTAGTCTAGTACTATCTTTCTTTGTTCTTGAAAGTAAGGATGTTCTCTTCACTAAATGAATGATAGTATAGTCATCGCTATTTTTGTCTAATATGACTTTATCTCCTGGAAAAACCACTTGATTACAAACTAAATTAATATCTTTTCTTAATTTAGCTAGTATAATTTCCCCATCATAAAGTATATAAGCCTCATCATATCTTACCTCAATAACAACACCATATTTATCTTGACTTTCGACAACAAAACCATCTATTTCTTCTTTCTTTTTACCAAAAGCTTTAGCCTTTGCTCTTTGCTTTTTTTCCATACTCTTTTTTATTTTAAAACTATCATAAGCATTATAATGTGGCATATAAATTCCTCCATTTCTAAAAATATCTCATTGAATTTCACTATTATTATAACATTTTTCTTTTATTTTTTAAAACTATTATTAATTTTTTTTAATCTTTCCATAGCAATTTATTTAAATCTGTCGGTACATCAATTCCATCATCTAAATCATAATATTCAACTGTTTTGCCATCTCTCATAAATGTTAAACATTTTCCCTCTCTTTTTATTATATTTTCTCTTCTAACTTTTCCTATTGTTGTATCCATAACAAACCTGGTAGAATTAATCCAAGATGGTGTACCCCAATTTACCTCATCCATTATTTTTTCTATTCTCATTACAGAAACTCTGTTTACCGCACCATAAGATATAGGGTCTGGTATAAATATTGATAATGGTCTTACATATAATTCATCCATTTTATTTAATAGCTTAATTATAACTTTTGAATTATCATTAATCCCTCTTAACAATGGGAACTGAGAATACATTCTAATACCACTTTGCCTTATTTCATTTATTTTATTTTCTACTTCACTATCAATTTCATAAGGATGATTTATATGAAACACTAATCTAACATTATGTTCACTTAACAATTCAATTATTTGTTTTGAAAATACTGATGGTTCATAAACTATTGCCCTTGTATGAATTCTTATTTCCCAATTGTTCAACTCTTCTAAAGCATATTTTAAATTTTCATAGTCAATACTTAAGGGATCTCCACCGGAAAATATAACTTCTTTAATATTTGAATTTATTTTTAAGTAATCTTTTAAAATGTGAACCTTATTTATTATAGTTTCTTTTAAATTACTTTTTTGAAATTGAGATAAATTATAAGTTCTAAAACAATATTGGCAATGAGCAAAACATACATCTGTTATGATAAATACAAGTCTATTATCATATTTTTGTATTATATAATCACAATTTTTCACTGGATTATGTTTATCTTCTTCAACATAATCTCTCGTCTCAACACTGGTCTTTACATTGATTTTTTCAATAGTTGGGACTACCGATCTATAAAGTGGACCTCCTTTGCCAATCGTATTTATCTCTTCTAAAACTTTTTTCTTATAAAAATCCGTGACCTTTATTGGCAACAAATCATCTGTTTTAACCAAATTATTATATTTACTGGCTAATTTTTGATCAATTATTTTTTCGTCCAACATCATTTATCACTCCAATTCCTATTGAATTCTCTTTGATATTGCTTTTTAATGCATTCTTTACAATAAACAATATGATTTTATCAAAAGTATAGCCATTAGTTTTAGCACAAGTAATAAATTCTCCTTCTGGATGAAAACTAACCTGTGAATTTACTTCGATAAGATAATATTTATCTTCTTTAACCCTAAAATCTATTTTAGCATATCCTTTGATATCTAATCTTTTTACAATTATATTTACTATATCTTTTAATTCTTGATAATTTCCATTCATTGGTCCTATTTTAACAGTATCATCTTTTATTGTTTTCATTTCATAATCATAAAATAATGAATCACAATTAACATAACAAGGCCCCAAAGCACCTATACCTTCTACATAAATCATACTTATATCTTGTCCATCTACAAACTCTTCCACTAACACACTTCTTTTGTATTTTTCAAGTAAATATAAAACTTGTTTTTTTAAATCATCATAATTATTAACTATTGATTTTTGGCTCATTCCCATGCTAGATCCTTCCGAATTAAGCTTAACAATTATAGGAAATGAAATATCTTTAAGATTTTCAATTTCTTCTTTATTGCATATACAATATCCCTTAGGGACAATAATATAATCTTGTAATAAATTCTTTACTAAAAACTTATTATGGCACATTAATAAATTAGTACTATCTGGTCCAGAATAATTAAATTCAAACTGTTCTAATATTGCACCATAAACAGCTTCTCTAGCCGGTCCATAGTATCCTTCACATATATTAAAAACTAAATCTGGTTTATATTTTACCAATGAATCAATCCATTTAAAGTCTTTATCTGCCTCAATCTTTTTAACTTCATAATCCTTTGATAAAACATCAAATATTGAATTAATTGTTAGTTCTGAATCAAATTCTGTTTCATATTCAAATTTATGTCTATTCAGATTAAATAATAATGCTATCTTTTTCATTTTGCGCTCCTTTTATTTATACCAAAAGCTAAAAAATGATAAATTAATTCTTCGGCAATCACAAATGACGTATGTGAATCATCTAACTTTGGATTTAACTCTACGATATCAAATCCTGCTATATCTAATTCGTTTAAGTTTCTTAATGCCTCATCACATTCATAGGGTGTTAGTCCATTGCATTGAGGTGTACCAGTTCCAAATACATATGAAACATCAAGACAATCAATATCAAAAGTAATATAAAACTTAATTCTTTTATTTTTATTTTTTTGAATAATATCATATATTACATTTAAAATTCCATTTTCTTTTACATAGTTAGCAGTAAACAAATTAATTTTATTTTCTTTAACATAATCAAACCATTCTCTTCCAACAACACCACGAGGTCCTATAGTATACATATTTTCCCCGTTTAAATATTTATCTTCAATTAGTTTTCTAAAAACATTTCCATGCCATACATCTGGCATATTTAAATATTTATCTTCTACATCAAGATGTGCATCAAAATGAATTAAACCAACTTCATAATCTGGATATTTTTCTTTCATCGCCTTTTGGAAACCTCTAAAACTTCCATAAGTAATTGAATGATCACCACCACAAACTAAAGGGAAACTATCCTTTGATATAGAATAAACTTTTTCTGTTATAGCATTTTGATTTAAAGTAGGATTAGTAGGATTAACATAAACATCCCCTAAATCAGCAATTTTTAAATTGTTAGTTTTTAAATATTTATTATGGTCTAAATCATAAAGCTCTTCTCCATATATCCTATCCCAAAACGAATATTCTCTTAATTGTCTAGGTGCATACTTTGCTCCTAATCTATATGATGCACCATAATCACATGGTACCCCTAGAAAAACTACATCATATTTTTTTATTTCATTTTCTCTGATAAAATTTCCACCCATATAAGTTGGAATACCAGCATAAATATATTCTTCTTCTCTATCTTCCATATTTTACCACTCCCTCAATCAAATAAATTCTTATCTAAAACACATACTATCTTCAAATTCCTATTATACTCGGTAATCATATCTGGGTATTACTTTATAATTTTCATCCCCTCCTTTTTAAATTTATTTTCTACAAATGATTCTAGCCTATGTATTGGTATGTTATTAAAAACTGGGCAATCGTTTGAAATAGGTATAACATAGTCATCATCTTTTTTCATAACATAAAACGGCCAAGAATCACAATCAAAAGGTTTATATCTCCCTAAACAGCAACCATTTTCTTTTAATAATGGACAAACATAACAACTATCCTTTTTATTTAAGATTATTTGAAATACATTATTTATTTTTTTAAATTTAATATTAGCATCTATGCACTTAATAATATAATCTTTAATTTTTTTAGTAAAGGTAGGAGCATCTAATAGTTCATCTGGTTGAAATGTACAACAACTATGACATTTTTTTACAATCTTCACTACTTATTAATTCACTTAACATAATCATCTCTCCTATTAGACATATTGGGAAATATCCATACTGATTTTCTTCTTATGTTGTTCTAGAAAAACTTCATTTAATACTTTTTCCGTATATTTTCCAAATAATGGACCACATATAGTTTCAATAACATCCATACCACTCATAGTTAAATTAGCTTCAATTATTACTGGTTCATTATTTTCATTTATTGCTATATCCCAACCGATTAACCTAAAATGTGGAAATCTTTGTGCTGCTTTTTTAACGAGTTCTTTTATCTTATCCATAAAATCAAATTTAATATCAGAGAATTTTCCACCATCTGGATGAATATCAAATTTTTTTCCTAAAGCATCATATGCAAAATTTGATAATGTGCCATCTTCATTTATTTTGCAATATATGCCACCAAAACTTGCATTATCAACTTTAGATTTTCCTACACCCATTCTAAAAGCGCTTGGTAATATTTTAACTTCATTATCTAAAATCAAAGTCATAATTCTAATTGTATTTAAAGAACTTGGATGCAATTTTGCAGTTTCTTTTGACTGTTTAATTGTTTCTTGAAATATTAAATTATCACTTTCTAAATTATCTAAATAATTTATTATTTCTTCTTCAGATGGATTATCAAAGAATTTAACATCTTTTCCTCCAAAAGATGCCATACTTGGCTTAACAGTTATATTCTTATGCTTCAATAAAATATTAATTGCTTCTTCTTTAGTAATAATATTATAATTTTTATCTTCAAAAACACCATTGATTAAATGCACATAGGTTTCAGGGAGTTTAAACCCCTTTAAATACAAGTCAAAATAGTTCTTGTCAGCAATTCCTGGTTCAATAGCTCTATTGTTAAGATATCCATCAATATAACCAACAAACAAATCATCAGGAATAAATTTTTCATCAAATTTGCCAGTTCTATCAATGTAATACTTGTGGTATGCAATATCAAAATCATCTGTATACTTTTTCCAAAAATCATATATTTTCTGCTCTTCATCTGGGGTTAATTCTTTAACATCTTTCGAAAATAGTTCTTTTGAATCAATTCTAAAACATTCTTTACATCTTTCAGATAATTCTTTAAAAAAATTATCATATAAATTTGTTAAATAATTAAATGCTTCCTCTTCCCATTTTTCAAATCTCATCATCAATCACTCCCTAAATCCAATTTTCAATTATTTTATCTATATCATGATTAATTAAGTTATTACTTTTCATCCATTCATCATTGAAGATATTGTTCAAATACTTTTCTCCACCATCGCAAAGCAATATAACAGCTGTGCCAGAACCAGTTTTACTATTTATATCCTCTAATGCTTTAAATAAAACACCACCAGCTGAACCACCAATTAATAAACCATATTTTTTAGCAAAATATCTACAAGTATTAAATGCTTCATCATCTTTGGCATAAAAGTTTTTATCGATTATTTTATAATCAATAATTTTTGGAATTGGAGCATTTATTGGATTTCCAGTTCCTGATTGGAAGTATGGTTTACCCTCTCCACCAAAAAGAATAGACCCAACTGGTTCAATAACATTAATAGTTGCTTTAGAACCTCTCTTTTTTAAGCCTAATGCCGTCCCGCAAGCAGATCCACCAGTACCAATTGCTGCATAAAAAGCATCAACTGTACTTAATTCATCTAATAATTCTTTTGCTAAAGTATCTGTATAAGCTGAGCGATTGTCAAAATTATCTGCTTGGTTAGGAAAAAAAGCATTTTCCATTTCTTCTGACATTCTCTTTGCAGTTTTTTCTCTTTCAATAACAGCTACCTCATTAGCTTTATAGTCATCTCCAACTACCACTATTTCTCCACCATATGCTTTTATCATATCAATTTTTTCTTTTGAAGCATGATGATCAACAACCGCAATAAACCTATAATTCTTTATAGCTGATACAATTGCTAAACCAATAGCCGTATTACCACTAGATGATTCAATTATTGTTCCACCTGGTTTTAATCTTCCATCTTTTTCAGCTTGTTCTATCATATTTAATGCCATACGATCTTTCATACTGCCACCAGGATTAAACTTTTCTAATTTTAAATACACTTTCCAATCATTATTCTTCATATTAATTTGTAATAATGGTGTATTTCCAATTATATCTGTAACTTTATTAACTATCATATATCTCATCCTCCTCAATGATATATCTTAAATTATCTTTTCTCACTATTATTTTCTTTACTAAAGGAATTTTATGAAATTCACTTTCATTTGAATCCATTTGGTATCCTGCAGTATTATAGTAAACTAATAAATCACCTTTTTTAGGAATATAATCAAATTTTATCCTTCGCCATGTAAGCATATCTTGTTCCAGACATAAGTTCCCACAAATACTAGCATATATCCTTTCCTTTTTCCTAGTTTTATCTGGTATATATAATTTTGGTTCAATTAGATAATCACTATTAAACCATTGCTCCGATAAACAATTTATATTTCCATTTGTTACAATCAAATTATCTCCATTATAAAGTTTTTTTAAATATTGAACTTCATATATACTAACGCCAACATTGCTTAATAAACTTCTTCCGGGTTCAACAACTAACTCGATATTATTTTGCTTTAATTCTTCACAAGTATTTTTTAATATATAATTTAATGCATCCGCATTTGCTATATCACTATAATATGGGTAGTAGTCATCTATAAAATGCTTCTTAAAATACATATTTTCATTATTATTTTTTATAAAATTCTCATAATCTTGTTTTGAACAATAATTAGATGGCAGCCCTCCACCAATATCAATATACTTGATTTTTAAATTCTTCTTTTTAATTATTGAAATTATCTGTTTTATTGCATTTACTCTATCATCTAAAGAATAATTGTTTATATGAAATGAAAATCCTAAAAATTTAACATTACTATTTTCAATTAATTTTAAACACTCATCAATTTGATTAATGTTAATTCCAAATCTACTTACTATATTAAGTAAATTTGATAGTCTTAATAAAACTTTTGTTTCCTTATTAAATTTAAGAATATTTTTAAGTTCTTCAATATCATCAACAGAAATAATAACCTTATTATTTATGGAATTTTCCAAGTAAGTATCATCTTTTGCTGGACCTGTAGCAATTATTTTTTTAGTATGTTTTAATGCATCAATTAGTTCATAGTTGCTTGATACTTCAACACCACAATTTTGTCTTGCTGAATACTCTAATAAGGCATGGCTTTTATTACATTTGCATGAAAAAAAGATATTTTCCGGCATAAAATATTGCTTAAAAATATCTTTAAATTCTTTCAAATTAGAGTTAAATTGATCAATAAAAAAACGTTAGCTGGAGTATCGAAAAGAGCAAAGAGATTGTTTACTTTTGTCAAACATTCTAAATTTTCACAATCAGTAGGTTCAACTTTAGAATAATCAATCATTTCAGATCAACTCCCCCATTTCACAAATTATTCTAAACATTTTTTATAATAAAGTCAATAGTTTTAATCAAATTGCACTTATTTATCTTTATTTAGTCTATCAAAAATTATCACACTTGAGGTACAGTATGATAAATATTTCTATAAACAACTCTTTCTCTAGGAGTTTCAACAACAGGACAAGTAGTCATTCCCATCATAGATGTTCCTCCCATTGCTGCTGCCCCCATAGTATTCATATTAGTATTATCATTAACATTTTGATTAGTAATATTTATATCAATATCACCATCATACATACTTTGATTAAAACCATCAGTATAATTCATAATTTATCCTCCTATCTACAAATATAATATGTACTTATTACATATGTAAATAGTAAAGAAGTCTAGTTTTCAATAATTTTAAAAAGGCATTTTAAAATTACCACTACTCATCATTTTCATCATTTTTTTCATCTGTTCAAACTGATTAAGTAATTTATTTACTTCTGTCACACTAGTACCAGAACCATCCGCTATTCTTTTCTTACGACTAGCCTTAAGAATAGTAGGATTCTGTCTCTCCTCCATGGTCATCGACAAAATAATTGCTTCTATTCTCTTCATTATTTTAGGATCGATATTGACATTATTAAGACCTAATTTTTTAGCACCAGGTAGTAATTTTAAAATATTCTCCAAAGGGCCTAATTTTTTGATCTGTTTAAGTTGACTTAAAAAATCATTCAAATCAAAAGTACCTTTAGCCATTTTTTTAGCTGTTTTTTCTGCTTCTTTTTCATTTATCTCACTTTGAACTTGTTCAACTATCGATAAGATATCCCCCATTCCCAATATCCTAGAAGCCATTCTCTCTGGATAGAAAGGTGCAAGACCATCCATTTTTTCACTTGTGCCGATAAACTTAATAGGGAGATTCGTAAGATGTTTAACAGAAAGCGCAACACCTCCTCTAGTATCACCATCTAATTTCGTAAGAATAACAGCAGTAAGTTTAATTCTTTCATTAAAACCATTAATTACATTAATAGCATCCTGTCCCATCATAGAGTCAATAACCAAAATTGTTTCATCAGGATTTATCTTTGTTTGAATATTAGAAAGTTCTCCCATTAAATGTTCATCAATTTGCAATCTCCCGGCCGTATCAATAAGAACATAATCGTATCCATGATCTTTAGCATACAAAACAGCATTATTAGAAATTTGCGTAGGATCACTTTTTCCTTCAGTATAAACATCAATCCCAAGCTCCTTACCAATTTGCTCTAACTGTTCGATAGCAGCAGGTCTATATACATCACATGCTACCAATAAAGGCTTCTTTTTATAGTGTTTTCTTAAATAATTAGCAAGTTTACCAATAGTAGTAGTCTTTCCACTTCCTTGAAGGCCTACAAGCATTGTTACAGATAAACTATGATTAACCACTAGAGGAGAATTTTCACCTCCTAAAAGATAAGTAAGTTCATCTTTCACAATTTTAACAAAGACTTCTCCTGGAGATAAACTCTTATTAACCTCTTCCCCTAAAGCTTTTTCCTTAACATTATTTGTAAACTCTTTTACAACCTTATAATTAACATCAGCTTCAAGTAAAGAAAGTCGTATTTCCCGCATCATCTCACTTATATTATCTTCTGTTATTTTTCCATACCCTTTCATTTTATGAATAATATTCTGCAATCTATCACTTAAGTTTTCAAACATAATCTATCACCTTAACTACTATTATACATTATATTTTTCATTTTTTAATAAAAAATGGTTGATTTTTATATTTTTTTCTAATATAATAAATATATATTTACTGCAGATGTGGTTCAACGATTAGAATTCGGCCTTGCCAAGGCTGAGACGGGGGTTTGACTCCCCTCATCTGCTCCATTGACGAATCTGTTCGAACTTTTCGGACATTGATATATAGAAAATCAATCGAAATGATATGAACCCCGTTTCTTGAACAAAGAAATGAGGTTTTTATATGAGTAAATTAACTTATGAAGAAAAAATAGAAATATATAATAAAAGAAAAGCAGGAGAAACATTAAATACTCTGCATTCTAAATATGGTATAACTAAGCATAATATTCAATATTTGGTTTGGCTTATAGATAGGCATGGATTTGATATATTAAAACATACTAAAAATAAGTATTATCCTTCTTACCAAAAAGAACGAATTATAAATCGAGTATTATTAAATAATGAATCAATACAATCTGTTTCTGTTGATGAAGGACTGCCAAGTGAATATTATGATTAGATAAAAGGAGGAAAAATGGCAGAAATAACAGTTTTGGAACAGAAAATTTCTTATTTTAAAATAGATGATTAAGATTATATTTCAATTACAGCTATACTTAAATCTAAAGATGGCGATTTCTTTATATCTGATTGGTTAAGAAACAGAAATACTATTGAATTTTTAGGTATCTAGGAAGAAATTCATAATCCTAATTTTAATTATGGCGAATTCGCCATAATTAAAATTCAAGCAGGTTTAAATAATTATAAAATAAGTGTAAAAGAATGGGTAGAAAAAACAAATGCTATTGGTATAATGTCAAAAACAGGAAGATATGGCGGAACTTATGCTCATAAAGATATTGCTTTTGAATTTGGAATGTGGATTAGTCCAAAATTTAAATTACTTTTAATTAAAGAATTTGAAAGATTAAAAGCAGAAGAACAAAAACAACTTGGTTGGAATGCCAAAAGAGAATTATCTAAAATTAATTATAGAATACATACTGATGCTATAAAACAAAATTTAGTACCTTCAGAATTAACTAAAGAACAAATAAATTACATCTATGCAGAAGAGACAGACGTCTTAAATATGGCGTTATTTGGTATGACAGCTAAAGAATGGAGAAGTAAAAATCTTAAGTTAAATAGAAATATTAGAGATTATGCTACTATAAATGAATTAATCTGTTTAGCAAATTTAGAAAATTTAAACGCCGTATTTATTAATGATGGATTAAAACAATCGGAGAGATTAGAAAGACTAAATAAAATAGCTATTTCTCAAATAAAAATTCTTAATGATTCAGATGTTAAATATCTTAAATAATAAAAGAAAGTGGTGAATAGTAGTTTATGAGAAAATTAAATAGTGATGAAATAAATTTACTTAATTCTGATTTGATACCATTTGAAATTTTTTTAAAAACTAATGGTTTATTATCCGATAAAGTAAGTAACAAATATAAAGGTATAAACTTTCATATTGAAAGTAAGCAAGAATTAGGTGGAGCAAATGACATAGCTCGAATTAATTCACAAACTAGAAAAAGAGATATAGGTATTCTTGATACCGCTATGATAGATTAAGATCAAATATATGTTATCATGAACTTGGACATGCTTTAATGGGTATGACTTCATATGAAAGAACTGATTTAGAAGAAAAAGTGTTAAAACATATTGTCAAAATAAAAAATAAGCATTCAAATGAATTAACAGAAAGTATATATACATATTTGTCTGGTTTCAGTTGTTTAGAAGAATATCTAGTAGAAAAATTTGCTCAATCAATGCAAGTTCTATGTAAGAAGATTAATGTACTTAAAAAACAAAATTATTCGTGTCCTCCAATATGTGCTGATTATAGTTATTGGAGTACAATGAACACAAAATATGGTATTTTTGAAACAATATGTGATGAACTAATAGGTAAAACTTTTAGAGATTTAAGTACAACAATTCGAGAAGAAAGAGAAAAATGAAAACGAAGTACAATAGGAGAATATATGGAAGAACTGAAATATAGCGGAAACTGGGAAATATCTGGAAAAGAATTTTTTGGAAATTTGATTATTAATGATAAAAAAGGAATTATTAGATTAATATTGCATAATAGAGATAATCTAAGTAATTTATTTAATGATAGAGATATACCATCAAAAATACAATTCATAAAAGGCAAATTAAATCCTTATGGGGTTATGAGTTTATTAAATGCTAATGTAATAAGTCGAAATACTAATATTTCTTATAGTACAAAGACAATTGAATTAGATATTGAATATTGTATTAATTATGATTTTCAAGACTATAATAATGTAAAATTCTCTAAAATGGTGTTCCGTTTATCTAATACATTAGCATGGTCTGGATTAAATGGCATAAGCATAGATTATGAAAAACATGGTGGATTCATTCTTAAGCATAATTTTAAAAAGAACATTACTTATAGTATAGATAATAATACTACAATTAGTTTTGTACCATATTTTCATGAAAATACACATATTTTTTCTCATGAAGAAACAATAATAACACAATTTGTAAAAATTCAAATTACTTCTCGAACAAATCAAGATTTATATTTTTATATAGAAATTTTGAATAAGATAAAAACTTTAATCGAAATGTCTATAGCAAGGAATATAGATGTTAAAGAGATTATCGGATATAAAAGAGATTATTATAGAGTATTTGACAATAGAAGAATATATAATGAAATTAAAATTTATTCAAAAGATTCCTATAAAGATAGTTATGAAGAGCCAAGAATAAATGATATGCTGTTTGATTTATCTAGTACGACACCTAATAAAGTTCCTTTATTCCAAAACTGGTTTTCAAAATATGAACTGTTAAAACCAATTTTGAACTTATATAATTCTGTTATAATATATGAAAAGATGCCAACTGAAACTATTTTTTTAAATATAGTTCAAGCATTAGAAACTTATCATTCAAGATTTATATGTAACAAAAAAGAAGATTACAAGAAAAGAGTAGAAAATGATATATTAAAAGATGTCCCAGAAAAACTAAAAGAAGCCCACTATGAGTATTTATTTGATAAAACACAACAAGATAAAAACACTAATTATATTATTTTAAAAAGTAGACTTAATGATTTAATGCTTGCTAATTTTGACATCATTTTTTTTAATATGTCTAATAAAGCTTTTCCTTATGACTTTGTAAAAAAAGTAGTTGATACAAGACATTATTTTACTCATTATTCAAAGTCAAAAGAAAATAAGATATTTAAAGGAAAAGAATTACTTTTTGCTATAGAAATATTGAGAATTGTTTTATCATATTATCTGCTTAAAGAACTAGGTTTTGAAAAAGAATTTGTTGAGAAAAAAGTTAGAGAAATGCAGAAATCACTATCATATGCATGGGATTTATACAAATTAGAAGTTAAATAGCAGAGTATTTTTCTCTGCTATTTAAAAATTAATAATATATATGAGAGTATGGAAAAAGTTGATTATGAGCGCAAATGCTTTTAATCATCTTTTAATTTATCATTATTACTAATTATAGGAATTCCTATACGAGATAGATAACTAGCAAAATTATGTGATAGTTCTTCTCTGTAAAATGGTTTTATACTTGATACATATTTTTCTTCTGAAAATTGCGACATATCAGCTGTAAAAAAATACTTAAAATCAACTACAAAAGAATCAATCAATGAATTCTGCAATTTTGTTTCATCATCAAGATTTACAACATAATATCTTGGTTTTTGTCCATCTATATAAGGTTTTAAAGCTCTGTCTTTTTTTATTTCTTCAGTTTGAATTCCAACAAAATCCAAATACGTTCCGCTTTTAAACTGTTCAAGTAAAAACAATGGTGCAACCAACACTGATAAAACCGAATTTGGATCTTTATCATAAATTCTTTCTAAATCACAAGTTTGAGATAATACAACTACATATTTAAATTCAACTTCATCAATAGAAACATCATCTTCGCTGACTTGTATATTTCTGAATAACTTAATATCCTTATAAATATCACCTTGCTCAATCAATTTACTTAAGTCAATTCTTTTTTCAATCATTATTTAAATTTAATACTCCATTTTCTTGTTGTTGCACTTTTCATAACATATTTATTATTATCATTTTTTGTACTATATTTTTCATTTTTTTCACTTTTAAATTTTTTTGTATCTAAATTTGGTATTTCATTAGTCGATATAAAACTTTGTTTAATTTCAACTTTATACTCTAAATTACTCTTCAATGAGTCAGATAAGAATGCTGAATTATTCAGCCATTTCTCTCCTTAATTCATCATCAATACAATTTTCAAAGATTGCTATATTTTTTTCATGAATTGTATCTAATACCTTTATTACATCTTCTTGTTCTACCATAGAATTTGTAAATCCATCTATATCTATTAAAAATATTTTTAGAATTTGTAAATCCATCTATATCTATTAAAAATATTTTTTCCATTAAATCTGCTGGCATATTTCTATTTGGGATACCATATTGTAATCTACAAAGCAAATCATTATCTGTATCAAGTTTAAATTCTATTGTTTGTAATTGTTGTAAAATATTTTCGTTCTTAATAAAATTATTATTAAATAACAAGTTTGAATTTATGTCCCCAGACCATTCAAAAATATCTTTTTTTCTTTTGCTGGTCGTTTTATCAAATTAACATATCATAATCCTATTCTATTAAAATTTTTGATGCCATAATCATCTTTTAATGATGAAATTATTTTTTCTAATATTGGTTTTACTTTTGAAAAAGATGTATATTTTAGTGTTTCGTATAATACACTATCACTATTAATAGTTATTCTTTCATTTCTTTCAGAATTATATAATATATTTCTAACTTTTATTTCAGGTTCAGATAGAACAAGTTCGGGAGTATCAGAATCTTTATTAATAATAATGTTTCTATTTTGAATATCTACTTTTTCATTTATCGGATAATCATTAGTCAATAATTTTAAAATTTTATCATAATTTCCTTCATCTAATTTAGTATCTAAATCAAGTCTAATTAAAAAATTACTTATATAATTTCTTTTATATACCTTTCCCATAAAAACTCCTTTCAACTTACTTATAATATTATATTCATAAACAAATTTATTCTATAATAAAAGTATATCACATTTTCTTTACTTTTTGATAAGGTTTGAAATCAAAATCAAAAAATGTCCAATATCCGCCCTTAGGAATATTTAAATATTGATCAATATATTGATTAGATTCAGGTGATATATCATCTATTCTTTTGATTCCTTGTTCAGTTAAAACTAAAGGAACCACATATCTTGTTTTAGCTCTAGAATTTATGCAATACTTATTATTTATTTCTTCTTCGCTTTTATGTACATCTGTTGTATCTAAAAATCTTCTAAAACTTTCTGATAAATATCTATCATCGCAATTTAATATTCTTTCAATTATTTCTTTTTCAGAACATTTATATAAGTCATCTATTGTTAGATATCCTGCATTGCTCATTGATTTACAAATATCAGCAATAAATTGCATAACAGTTCTACCTTTATCACTTACCCATTCTGGCCATAATCTTGAAATTATACGAATATATTCTTCACAAATTTCTTTATTTTTAAATCCGAATTCATCAATCCCTTGTTCATTCTTTACAACAATGATGTCGTCATATATTCTCTTAATTTTATCTAATTCCCATACTCTAAAAAAAGTTAGTCCGCTTGAGAATGTATATTCAAATCTATCAGCTGACAATTGTGGCGTATCATTATCTGCTATTGGATATATTTTATAATCACAAACTTCTTCTAATTTAATTCCATCTCTTTCTAGTAATTGCATGATTTCTTTTGAATTCTTGATGATATCTGTTGTTCTTTCTTCTGTTGATTCCTGATTTTCAGAATCACCATTCATAAAATCAATGCAATGTTTAAAAGTTGGAGTAGCGATATCATGAAATAAACATGCTAACGCTTGTTTTTTATCGTGTGTGAAATGCCATATAATAAGCGCAACACCCACACTATGATCTAAATTTGAATACCAATATCTAACATTAAAACATTTAGAATAGTCTGATCCACAGCTCATACTAATTGTACTTATTCGTTTCATTTCAGGTGTATCAATATATTCTAACAACCATTCTGGAAATTCTGGTGATAAAATTTTAAAATATTCTTTAACTTCGTCATTTAATGTATCGTAATATTTTTCCATAAAATAACCACCTAACAATATTTTACCATAAAAAACGAATTTTTTGTTACATATTGATAATTTTATGATAAAATATTGTAACTATTCAGACTATAGCACGCAAAAATTAGAGTAGATCTTCAAATTTACTCTTTTCTTATGCAAATAATACTTGATTGTCAAAAATTCTTTGTATCGATTCGAAAGGATTAATATTTCTTTTAATAGATGTTTTTATAATTGATAGGGTATTGGCAAAACATTCAGAACCATTCATACTTCTAAATCTACCTGATACTTTGGTTTTAATTTTAAATATTCTTAAATCTTGTTCACTTCTATTATTATCAAAATCAATTTCAAAATAGAATCAAATTCTTTTTCATATTCTCTTACCTTATCTTGTTCAAATTTTTTAAAACCATAAGATACCAGGAATATTTTGAATTAATTCTTCTAAATACCTTCCTAGATGAATATTACATTCATAATTTTTTGTTCCATATTTATATAAAGTAGTATCATGATCGCCCATAATTCCACCACTAAATCTAGTTAATATATTGTCTTCTTCTATTGGTTTATGTCCTTTATTCTTATGAGCTTTATATACCACTGTATGTTTATTACTATAGTTTCTCACATACATGTTTTTCTTATTGAATTTACTAGATGTTTCATCTGTATTTATATTCTTACTATTTAATATATCTTGTTCTAAATTCTGAATTGTTGTTTTACATTTATCACTAAATTCATATCCAAAATTAACCAATGTTCCATTTGATATATTGATAATGCCTTTTGTAATTACACTAAAAAAATCTGATAATCTTTCAAATGAAATAACATTATACGCTCCTAATTCTATGCTTAATGCTTTAATACTGTTGTCATATGTAACATCTGTATAGAATTCTTTTGGTAGTATTTCTTTTGAATTTTTTCTATGCTTAAAAATATGTTTTTCAACATATGGCTTAATTTCTATTCCTATTCTATACTTTATCGTATCAGCTTGATTAGTATTTCCTTTAATAATATGTGTTTTAGTTCTTAATTCTACCTTTTTACTTTTAACCAATTCTTCTATCTTTTCTTTGCTTAAATTATATCCTTCATGACCTATTTGACCACCAATACTTTTTCCAGTTTTAATTCTATAATTATATAAATTAGCTCCTGTTTTATTTTTTGGTGTAGTCATATTCGTTGATGATGGTTTAGAAGAATTAGAACTGTTTTTATTATTTTTATTTTTTAGTCTTTCATTTTCCTCAATAAGTAATTCTATTTTTTTATCTTTTTCTTCAATAGTTTTATTTAATGCTTTAATAGTTAAATTTAAATTATAAATGGTTAGAGACTGTTCTTTGTTTTCTTTTATAAGTTTATCTAACTTTTTATTTAATTTTTCAAATTCGTCAAATAATCCTGCTTGATAATCTCTTACCCTTCCCATTATAATCACTGTCCTTACTATATTATTATCTCATATATCGAAAGAAAAAGCAGCATTTTTGATGCTACTTTTCATAATTATTTTATTTTCAGGTCTGAATAGTTACATCTTTTTTACTTTTCTTAAAACGTTTGATCCATCTTCTTTTCTTACAAATTGCATTAATGCAGGATCAATTTCATCTGAAGTTCCAGAAAGACCATTTGGCTTTTTATACATTTTATTAAGCTCTTCATATGAATATCCAGATTTTATTTCATTTTTTTTAATTCTTTCATAATTATTAATATAATATAAAATTAATGGTATAGAATCGGTTACTAAATAATTTCTTTTATCTTTAAATCCAGAAAATTTTTCATTATAAACTTTACTCATAAATTCTAATAATTTATCAAAATACCCATGAGAATTATAAACTACAATAGGCTTATCAAATTCATGACATCTTTTACTTTCAATAGCAGTAAATAATTCATAAATTGTTCCTATACCACCAGGTAAGAATATAAGTGCATCGCTAGATAATATAACACTATCTGTTCTTTCGCTAACTGATTTGGTAGTTATTTCTGTATCACATTTTAATGTTTTAAAATCATCTTTATAAGCTTCAGGGCAAATCCCTGTTATATTTCCTTTTGATGAAAGTGTAGTATTATACGCTAGTCCCATTAACCCTGAATTACAAGCACCAAACACTAAATTATTTCCCTTCATTATTTCTTTTAATAATACTTCGCAATCATCGAAATATTCTTTTGGAATATCATTACTAGAAGAACATCCTATAAATATGTTCATTTTGTACCTCCTTCAATTATTTTATTCTAATTTTAAAATCTAGGCTTTTCATTCTAATTTTTTAATATCAAGTAATGGTAGAAAACTATCAATTTATACTTGACAGTATGCAACAATTAACATTCATTTATATCTTTATTTTTTCTTTTTTTATACTTATAATCAGAATATAGCATACCTATTATAAAACCTAGCCCTAATCCTCCTATTGCCAAAAAATATTCTAACATTTAATTTTCCTCCCCTATAAATTACTAGTTGTTATTTAAATAATTAAATTATAAAATACTAGCCTATAGAATTTATTAATTCGTCATATTGATTTCCTACACTATCATTTGAAAACACGATATTTTCGCCTTCAATAGTCCAACTCTCTTTATTATTAGATAAAAGGTTTAAAACTTTTTCTGATATATTTAAAAGATCAATTATTTCATCGATAGAATCCTCTACTGTTGTATCTTCAATAGAATTCATATCACCTATAAATTCATCTTCATATAAATCTACATAATAACTATCTAATCCCTTGTTTTCAATATAACTCATTGCTTTTTCTTTTGTCATATACTCTGAATATTTTTCTTTACAATTTTCTAATTTTTCTTTTGTGATAGCAATATAATTTTTTGATTCTATAAAGTCTTTACCGTCAGTTTGATAATTTTCTGCTGTCAATAATGTGACCATCTTCTCATCATTTAATATATTAACAATATCTATAATATTATCAAAACTATTTCTTAAATAGGTCTTAAAAGCATCCTCTACTTTTGCATAATCACCTTTTGTAACAATTCGATCCAATCTATCATTAACCTCATCTGTATCAATTGTTTCAGAATTTACTAAATCATTTAACTCTGATAATTCAGATTTTAATTTATTTTCCTGACCTAAATCAGAAACAACTATATACCCAATAACTCCAACTATTACTAATATAATAACTATAACTGCAATTATAATTTTTTTCTTCATTTACTTTTCCTCCTTATTATTTTTATAAACAGAAAGCATATTATTAATTTTATCACTATTATAACACTTACGTTTCGTATTATAGCATATTTTTTATATTTACTCAATAATTTATACTATTTTTTATTTATTATCAAAACCTAAAATTATTAAAAAAATCAATTTCATAACTACATATTCAATATTCTGTATTCAATAAAAAAACTTATAAATTTATTACAATTCATAAACCTTATCATAATTTATATATTAAATGTCAAATATAGGCTCATTAATAATTATTTTTCTGTTATCATAGTCAACAATTGCTTCAGCACCATAAGGCAATATACATCTAGGAACAGCATGTCCAAAATTTACATTATATAAAATAGGAGTTCTCAAATCAAAAAATACTTTTCTATATATTTTCTTATATTCATCATAATATTTTTCATCAATAGGTTTACCTACTATAATACCTTTAACCCAATCAAATATTCCTCGATTTTTAAATTCTATTAACATTTTTTCCAACTCTTCTGGCGGAGAACAAACATCAGAAGTTTCTAAAAATAGGATTTTTTCTCGCCATTCTTTTTCTGACGGAAATATCTTATATTTTTCATATATTGCATGTTCATCAGGAAAATTAACTCCAGTTAAAGCATCATAAATACTTTCTATGCATCCACCATATAATTTTCCGCTAACAACTCCCGAACCATTTAATGTTTCAAAACCATGCACTTCATTATGAGAAATTCTTGGTTTGCCAACTTCGCTTTCAGAATAACTTTCTCGATCACTATACCAAATAGGACTAGATTTTATCTCAAAAACATTTTTTTCTACAAAGAACATTTCAAAATATTTTTTTGTATAAGGTAGCATTTCCTCATCAAGTTCTGCCAAATCGACTAATAAACAAGGTCCATAAAATGTTGCTAAACCTATTCTATTTAACATTAAATGATTATTAGTAGTATCCGAAAATCCAGTAAATATCTTGGGATGATCTAAAACAGCTGTTTTAAATTCTTCATCTTCCATAAGATATGGAATTAATTTATAAGTATCAACACCCCCTATTGCTGTTATAATCGCTTTAATGCTATCATCCATAAAAGCTTGCTTCAAATCTGAAGCTCTTTTTTCAGGGTGTTCTTCTAAATATTTTACATCTTTTAAAGCATTAGGCATGATTACCGGTTCTAAACCTAATTCTTTTAACCTCCTAATAGCAATATCTAATTCGTGTTTACAAAATGGCATCCCTAATAATCCTCTTGATAAACTAACTATTGCTATTTTGTCACCTTTTTTTAATACTTTAGGTTTTATCATAATTTTATTCATCGCCCCATTCTAATTTTACTTATAATCTTTTTTTATACCTTTGTAATCAAATTATATCATTTAATACTCAAAAAAGCTATACTTAAATTCAAATGTTTTATATAAAGCTAATTTATTGCGGATAATAATAAAAAAGACAACTTCTATTTACAGATGAAATTGTCCCATCACTATTATTTATTAGGAAAACTTAATACCCTACTCTTTCCTCCTGAAAGTAGGTTCTCTGA
>ERZ1643251.991-NODE-991-length-35057-cov-6.257957_pt1 | contig 35057 bp, 60 predicted proteins | sample MGYA00579261_ERZ1643251 | MGnify/ENA primary metagenome ERZ1643251 (study PRJEB29033, sample SAMEA4952267) | chicken gut metagenome | biome: Broiler Chicken; feature: Gastrointestinal Tract; material: Caecum | place: Ireland | collected 2018 | study: Broiler... | reverse complement strand
CAAACCACAAAATGTCATTCAGTTGAGTTTCGTCAATCCCATCGGGGTAAATGTCCTCAAAAATGCTTTCAAGTGTTTCTGCCTGTTCATCTGTTAAGGTGTCGACGGTATCAATTGCACCGCTCCAAGCACCGTAACCCTTGATAGAAGCCTCTTTGTAAATTTTCATAATAGAATACCTCCATATAATATAAATATAGGCTCATAGCCCGACACGGCTTTGCCGTGTTTCGTCTTAATTTTCAAAGACTCATCAGGGGCTTTACATAACCAAAATATTTTTGCGTTCAAGAACCTGCTTCAAATACTCTTTTTTGGTGTTTCTCCAATCTTCGGCCCAGCAAATCACGCTGTTTTGCACCCAAAAAGGAACGGCTAGACGGTCAAGGCTGGGAAAGCAACATTTTTCGACTGTATCCCTTGCCCGCTGCACCTCTGGTTCATCGTCCCCCCATTTTTCACGCATATAGTGCAAGTCTGCGATCCAATAGGCCAAGCCTTCCAGCGCTGAAAATTGATCCCGTGTTAAAGTATATGCAAGCATTAACGAACCACCTCCAAAAATCCGTTTTTTCCCGTTGCATTGCGCAACCATTGCCAAAAATAACGTGCGCCGCTGCTCTGTTCGATTTCAGCGGAGTTTTCCAGATATTCGGCTAACAGGTCGATTTCATCATAAATCACGCCCGTTTCGGTATCCCTATATTTCATTGTTTACACCTCCGGTCTTTAATACAGTGATAATACACTGTATAACGCCCCTATATAAAAATTACTTGACAAGTTCAAATCTGCGAATATACGCACGGTTGCGGAGTTCTTCGCTGTTTTTTCCGTCGCTCTCCCACGCATCAGTCAAGCAAAAACCTGCTTCAACGTAGCAATCAGAACCAACAAAAACTGCTTCACACCAAACATTGGGCGAAAAGTTCTCGAAACACATTTCAGCGGAAAACTTCAAACACTTTGCGCCATTGGTTCCGGTGTAAAGGCTGGCAAACATGGAAAGATCCTCATTTGTGATTTCGGTGTCCTTCCATTCGTCCATGTATGCGCTTTTCAGTCTTTCAATCTGAAAGTAGTTCAGCGCTTTTTGGCTTTCCTTGTTCATCATTTTAATTTTCATATAGATATACCTCCATACAGATTTTATACTATATAGGGGCATTATACAGCATATTATATATATACTGTATATTCAACCGTTCATCCTGTCTAGTTCCTCCGTCGCTTTCTTGTCTCCAATTGCTGATCCCCGGCGGGTTTTCTTTGCGCCTTGGCTTGCATTATGCAAACTTAACCGGCGCAAGTATCACGGCAGGCGGTTTATTTTTTTGTCAAGGTTCAGGGGGTAGGACGATCCCCGCCCGAAGGCTTTTTCAGTTGTCCCGGCTTCCTCCCTTCGTTCGCGCGGCCGTGCCGCTGGGCTGTCGGTTGTTGCTCTTTCGTTTCGTTGTGCTTATGATACCACCCCCAAACGCACAAGTCAACCCCTTTTCTATATTTTTACGATTGCTACAAATAAATAGCAGAATTATGTGCAATATAAACAATAACCTGTTTTCCTGGCTCCCACTACACCGAAGGCCGAAGGACAGCGCAACGGAAAGCAAGCCAGAGACGCCCAGAACGCCGCAAGAGCGTTTTTTACCGCCTATGTAGTCAAGGACACCGCCCAAGGCGAAGAAAGCAATACAGGGCAATCTAGGCCGGCATACGAAGGGAAGAGGATAGGACGGCACCACGACGCCAGCCCCTGCCGCCTGTCCTCCCTCTGATCCTGTCCACCACCCACCCCCAGACCGAAGGAAAGCACACCCGCAGCAGGACAGCCTCCAGACCCGCTTGTCTCATCGTATAATAGTATATATGTGTTATTGTATGCAATGTACTAGAATGTATGCAATTTATCTTATTGTATTCAATACTATGAAATGTATGCAATATACCAAATTGTATGCAATAATATGTATTGTATTCAATCCTATTGATTGTATTCATTAGTATGTATTGTATACAATTATGGACATTGTATTCAATTATAGTGATTGTATGCAATCTGGGCAGTACGTTGCGCGCGCAACATCTATATACACGTGTATATACAGGTGTCTTGACACCTTTACAGCCCCCTACGCGCCTCTGTATTGCGTTTTCGGTGTTTTTGGGTGTTCCTATATGGGAAAGCAGCCAACAACGGTTCTAGGGGTATTTCTGCCGGGGAAAACTCGATATAATGCGTATTATGTCAAGAGCGAAGGCCGGTTGCGTATGGCCCCGCCCCCCTCCGATCCTGTTTTGATCGCTCAAAAGGGTGGGGGGAGGTCGCAGCCAGGGCCGGAGAGTCCCCTCGCAAAATTTTTCTTAATTCATATAGGCCCCTTATTATTTTTGATGATATGAGGATAGGAATATCGGGATAAAGTGTCTGAAAATTTTTCTATCTTTACAGTGCCCCCTTGTTATTATCCGAAACAAATGATAGAATAAAGAAAACAAGAATGGAGGCAACGAGATGAAATTAGAAACCAGGAAGATAGACGGGTACTGGAATGAGGGGTTGAGAATGAAGATTCGGCAGCAGGTCAATATTTTTTATGGGATGTATCAGATTTTGAAGTTGGTATGGGAGAGTTGATTCGCAGAGATCCTACGGTTTTCGTGGGATCTTTTTTATTGTTTTGGTATTGAAAAAGGGTGGGTAAATATGATACAATAACAACAAGAATAGTGCGGAGGTGTTCAAATGTCCTACAAAAGAAAATATAGGCCAGGAGATAAGATCACATCGATGGATGAGCTTGTGAAGCAGCAGTTCATCTACTGCAATGGGAAGATTATTCACGAGGGATGGTTCAAGTCGTGGCCTTTTAGGCTGGCAGAGAGTTATATTCATTGGGGAATCCTTCGATATGCAGAAAAGAATGAAGATGAGCGGAAAGAGATGGAGGAATCGAAATGAGAGACTTTCTAGGGAACGAGATCAAGGTAGGAGACGAGGCTGTGTACATCGATCATTTCAAGACCTCATCGAGTTTGAAGATGGGGAAGGTAATTGGATTCACAGAAAAGAGGGTAAAGTTTGAGGATCGCAGCAAAGAGCCTGAGAAGGTGATTGATCTTAGTGCATTGAAGGAGGCAGAGAGATGAGTAAAGAGTGGCTTTCTCGGTTGAAGGAAGGAGAGAAGAAAAATGCCAAGAGATAATCACGAGTGCATAATTGGTCTGATATACCACACTGACTATTCTGAACTATGTACACTGAATATGCTCCGCAAGAGCATTGATGAAACGAAGGAACTGAATGAAATTTCCAGGAAGTACGGATATGGGATCTATGGATTTGAGTACACAATGCAAGACTACGGAGATCGCAGGAAAAGCACGAACCTAACGAGGTTTGATTTCTGTCCGTACTGTGGAAAGAAGATTGATTGGAAGGAGATCAAGGAAAATGGATGACATTTGTTGTGCTGTAGAGGATGAAAACGGATTTTACTGGTGCGGTTACAATAAGTGGGACAAGCAGATCAGAAAGGCCAAGTTATTCCATTCCTGGAAGTATGCTGTTGCGACAAGAGATTGCCCAAGAGGAACTTCCGGTGGAGCAAAGATTGTTAAGGTCAGGATTTCAGAAATGGAAGAATACAATCCTGATTGGGAGATGTGATAATGGATGAATTTGGGAGAATTAGCTTTCAAGAAGCCGCAGATGCTATATCTAGCTTTATGGGTGTTTATGCTCTTTACGAAAAAATTTCTATTCTTTCAAGTGAAGAATTTGCAAAAAAAGTATTAGACATTATTTGTGCTGAAAAAAAACACATACGGACTACATACGCAATATCAACGAATGAATAATACGATAGAACTCCTAAAATATGGAGTTTCTAAAGATGATTTGCTGGAACTCCTGAATACTCAAACGGAAGAAATTGCAATTAGATTGATTGGTTGTAAGTGAGGTAAAATCAATGGATGAATACATTACACCCAATTACGAGACAATTGGGGCAGAAGAGAAGCGAAAGATTGCGGAACTTTACACATCGTCGCTGCTGAACGCATTTACCTATGAGGATTATTTGAAGGCGATGGCTTTGATTGCGAGGGTAGTAGATAGATTGTAGGGGCAAGAAAATGGTTGAGATCACAAATTCGGAAGCTGAATCCTTGGCAGAGTTTCTTGATTTGCACTTGATCCAAGTAATCAGAGATGACATTGACATCGACAGCATGGAGTGGCTATGTAACTTGTGCAGAATTTATGAAAAATGCAACGGGGTAAAGGAAGATGAGTGATTACATTAAGAGAGAATCGGCAAAAGAAGTGCTTTTATACAATTGGGATGAATCATGTTCGTCTGCAATTGAAGATTTGGAGCGGATTCCAGCAGAAGATGTTATGCCATTAGTGACCGGGCATTGGATGTATGGGATCGAAATTTATGATGAAAATACATGGTATTGCTCTGTATGCGATGAACCATGGACTCTCAATAACGAGGGTACACCGAAAGAAAACAATATGAATTTTTGCCCCAACTGTGGAGCTAAAATGGAGGGATAAGAAGTGAAGTTCAAGAATCCTGACAATGGGTATCTTTTTGAAAATATGGATAATTTGTTTAAGTTCCATTGCGCTTTACATAAGTGCGAAACTTGCGAGTTGAATATCAAAGAAAACTGCGAGGGGTGGGCAAAGTGGAATCCTATAGAAGCTGCTGAACTTATGGGGTACAAGGTAATTAGTGATGATTCGCACAAAAGAATTGAATTACCACTTGATAGCAAAAGTGAACTCGGACTTGCAAAGGAAACAGAAGTAAGCACGAATGAGAACGGAGGAAAGCAGCATCACAGACCGTATCGTTCTGAGTGGCTTCCTCCCAGGGCGATGCTCGAATTATCTCATGTTCGGTGGGAAGCCGGAGAAGTCCATGGATACGAGGAAAACAACTACAAGCTGATTCCGGCCAAGGAACACGTCGGAAGAGCGCTGACGCACCTGTTCGCCTGGCTTGCTGGGGATCAGAGCAACGATCACCTGAGCCATGCTGCTACTAGAATTATTTTTGCATTAGAGATGGAAGAGGAAGCCAAGGAGGATAAGAAGTAATGAAGGTAGAATTGGTTGCAAAAACTGAACCCATTTCTGGCGGAAGTGATATGAGTGTTGTGGAGCAAGCTGCCTGTATTTGTTATAACAGCGAACCTACTGATGATTTTAGAGTTGCAAAGGCTTGTTATAGAAGTTTCCATCATTCTATTTTAGAGCACATTTCGTTCACGTTTAAGGTTACTGGCGTTTCTCGTGCTTTGCTGGCGCAACTAAGTAGGCATCGACACATTAGCCTGAGCGTGGCTTCTCAGCGCTATATACCCATGGGGGATTTTTATATTCCTGAACTTGGAATAGATAAAAACAAGGTTTCATGCAAAAACGACCTAACAGAAAAACAAAAAAATGCAATCAGAGATTTATATTCAAATGGTTTTAGTACAAATGAAATTGGTTCGTTTTATGGAATAACAGGAAGAATTGTTCAAGGAGTAGTACAAGAACGAATGGATTTGAGGACATTAAAGGAATCAAAGCTAATCAATGAGGAATATTTCGATAAAATTGATGAACCAGTTAAATCATATATTCTTGGAATGATTTATACTGACGGGAACATTTCGGAAAGAAAAGACGGAAAGCTACAGATGTCAATATCTCAGCATTATGAACAAAGAATGCTTCTAAGCAACATCATCAAGAGAATTAAAAAAAGAGGGAAAGTAAACAAAGGAGGCCATGGTGACTCAACTATTGTAGTACAAGTGGAAAGTGACAAAATTTGCAGAAAACTAATCGAATATGGAATTACACCAAGGAAAGCTTTTACGATTTCTCCGGAAATCATTAAGCAGTCAATTCCTGAAAAATACATTAGAGACTTTATACGTGGAGTACTTGAAGGAGATGGCCATGTTAAGATTGAACCGAAATGTAAAAACAGATACAAAAAAAATTGTGTAGTATTTACCGGAACTTGCGAAACCTTGGAATTTGTGAGGCAAGAATTAGCTAACAATATTGGTACTAATTCAAACCAATCAATATTGAATAACGGAGACGGTAAAACAAAACGGTTATCGTATGGATCAGAAAGTGATGTTAAAAATATTTTAGATTGGCTTTATTCGGATATTGATATTCACTTTATCCATACAAGAAAACTAAAACAAATTGTAAAGGCTAGCGATAAACTCAATGAGCAAGTAAAGAATGGGATCAAGAAAATTGCATACGAAGATTTCAATTGCATAATTCCAAATAAAATATTAAATAATATCGAATCAGCAATCGAATTTATTAACTTCTGTTTTGATACAAGAGAGTCGTACAACAAGCTTGTTTATAATCAGGCAAGAAACGGAATAGTAGGAGAGAAAGCATACGAAAACGCTCGTGCTGTTCTTCCGAACGCCTGTTGCACAGAACTTTTTCTTACAATGAACGCCAGAGCGTTGATTGAAGCAAGCAACAAGAGGCTTTGTTCCAGAGCACAGGATGAGATCCGAGAAATGTTCCAAAAAATGAAGCAACAAGTATCGATTCATTCTCCGATTATTGCGAGTTGGATGGTTCCGTCTTGCGAAAAGAACAAAAAGTATCCGTTCTGTCCAGAACACAAGTCTTGCGGACGGCATCCAAAGTTGGAGTTTGTATACCAAAGATGAAAGGTGTAAGGAATTATGAATGATAAATTGATAAATGGAAGAAAGTTGATTGAAAATCTCGGGCTTATTTGTCAGTGTTGGTCTGTATCTCCGTATGTTTCTTCTAAGAAATTAGAAGGCGCACAGGATATGCTAAAGCAAGTTATTTATGAGGTCGATCATCTACCGGACGAACGTGAAAAAATGAAAAGGAGTCACAAGAATGAGTAAATGCTTAAATTTATCAGACATTCAAAAGATGAGATATAGTAAGGGATCAGTTGTTTACAATACAAATAATTATAGATTTGCAATAGTAATGGATGGAGGAAAGGGAGACGATTCAGATCCATCCTCACTAGTGCTTGAGCAGAACGTTGACGGAACTTTCATTATACACACTCCTCCAAATAGAGCATTGATTCCTACTGAAAGATATATTGATCTAAATTCGATCATCAAGCAGATGGAAGGACAATATTAGGCGGTGATACAGTGGAAATTGAGAAAAGGATTGAAAATCTCGAAGAAAGAATAAAGATCCTAGAAGAAATAAATACTCAAAGAGTCAATTATGAGATGGAATATCTCAAAAGCCAAATGAAATAAATATATCTAAAACAAGCAGTAGAAGAATCGGTTAAGAAAGTGTTCGGGAATCCATTTGTTGGGGAGGTGGATGATACATACGATGGAGAACAGGAAAATAACGATTGAAAGAGCAGGCGTAATGCAACTGAGCTACGATACTTTCAGGGTGAATGCCGATGATTTAACCACATTGTTGGAAGAAGAAGTATCGAAAATGCAGCCAAAGACCGATTACAATGGGAATTTCGCAGCCAGGATAAAAATTGAACTTGAATTTCTGGGGGATATGAATACGGAGATCGTATAATTAAAACGGCCCATATTTATGGGCCGTTTTCTATTGACAAACAAATCGATAAGTGGTAAAATAACAATCATAGGGAACCTTGACAACTGAATCATGGGTTATGTTTACCTCGGTGCAAAGATGGAGTAGTACCCATTCCGAGATAGCCTGGATGATGCGGGGAACCATGATGCGATAGTTTTGTGGTTTAACCGAGATCCTAACAGTGATGTTAGAATAGGAGCCGGGAACTGGCAAAGATCAAGGGCTAGTGCAAAGAGTATTTGCAACTGAAACAGACGGAACTTGTGGCTAGGGAAATAGACGCTGCGGTGCAGAATAAACCGTAAACTTGTTCGTGGGAGCGAATAGAGTAAATGCGGTAAATCCAAACAACCTAGTTGGCAAAGACTCATAGAAATATGAGGAAACGCAAGAATCCGGTAAAAGTAGCCAGCCATTATGCTACAAAGAATTTTGAGGTATAAATTCTGAACACTGGTGAAATTTATGAGTAACCAATCTCATGCGGGTTAATTGAGCCAAGTCTATGATTTGGTTCATGGGGTAAGAAGTATATGGGCGACGGCCTGTATGCTCAGACTTATCTTCCCGGTGCTGGAATAAATCGGTGCGAATATTTGATGTAAGGCGAAGGTCTAAATGTAATCTGTGATTCAGTTGTTGTGGCAACCGGATAAGCGTCCTGAGTAGAAATACTTGGGGCGCTTTTTCCATTTATCATTGATATTTTAAGTGATTTGTGGTAAAATAGAAATAACAATATAAGATTTGGAGGGATATAAATGGTATTGAAGTGTAGAGCATGGATGAAATCTGGAAGCGTGATCGATTTTAAGCATGAATCAGAGCAAGATAACAGCGATGAAGCAATTAAGCAGCTTTTTGGAGGGGATGGTTTTCTCATTTCATATTTTGAAGGAACCGCTACTCAGATCCTGTTTTCTCAAATTGAAGCATTGCAGATTAAGGTGGATGATTAGCATGGATAATAGATGGCATATCGTAAGAAAAGATGGAATCCCTGGTGGATTATATCTTGAGTGGGAAAAGTTTGAAGTTGTTGTAGGAAGGAGGGTTATGAAATCAGAAAACGGAAGGAAAGTGTCTGTTGAAGTCAAGGAAAAAACGATTGCTACCTATAACGGGAATAAAAAGATATGGTTTTTGAGCCGGATGAATGACATGGTAAATGCTTTGATCCCGGAAAGGAATGTTCCGATCAATGAAAGATATATCATTGAGTGGAGAAAGTACAATGATCCTGACAATGAGAAGGTGTGGAGGTAGTATATGCAGATTATTGACATGGAAAAGAAGGGAAATGTAGTTAGATTTTACCTTGGAGAAAATGGGAAGCAATGGGGAGATGATTGGGATGATGCTCCTTATGAACACAATGCAGGAACAGTCTATGAGGAATATGTAAAAGGAATTAAAGATCTTTTCTTTCCATTCGATGATTTGGTATTAGAGCCTTGCGATAGAGTTTGCAATAGCGAATGGTCAAAGAATGATACGATAAATAGAAAAGTACCTTGCTTAATCGTAGTTCCGAAAGATTTATACAAGAATGACTTTTTCTATTATGATGATTTCAAACATTGGGTTGGAATGGATGGGATTCAAAAATTCTATTTTGGAGATGAGTTGTAAATGGATTTATCCTATAAAATCAAAAAGTCGTTGCCAATGAGAGTTCTAATCGCCTGTGAGGAGTCTCAGGCCGGCTGTAATGAGATGAGAAGGCTTGGTCATATCTGTTTCAGTGCAGACATTCAGGAGTGTTCTGGCGGGCATCCTGAGTGGCATATCATGGATGATGTGTTGCCGATCATTAACGGAGACTGTGAGTTCACCACTATGGACGGTAAAGTGCATAGAATCAATGGAGAGTGGGATCTTCTAATCGCTCATCCACCTTGCACATACATTTCCAATGCTGGCGCTTGTAGATTATATCCCAGGAAGGGAGAAATAGACGTAAATAGATATGAGAAAGGCATTAAGGCCAAAAGGTTTTTTATGAAATTCCTTGAAGCCAAATGCAAGAGAATTGTAGTAGAAAATCCTCTTCCAAGTAGAGTATTTGAGCTGCCAAAAGCATCACAGGCAATACAGCCATACGAAATGTACGGGAAAGAGCATCCGTACACTAAGAAAACGTTATTGTGGATTCGTGGTGAACTAGATTTGTTAGTGCCGGTGGAACCAGTTGATCCAATTGGGCCATATTGCCCAGCAGGAACATCCAGAAAAGATAGAAGCAAATACGGATCTGCAAAGCGTGGAGATGATAGGAAAAACAGAAGCAAGACATTCCCTGGGATCGCAAGGGCTTTCGCAGAACAATGGGCTGGTGATGCAAGATGGTTTTGGGAGGAAATGGACATGAATGAAGAACTTTTTATCGAGGCAGAGAAGATGTTGCTTGATAGAGAAGGATACTGTAAAAATGGATGCGATAACTGCAAGATCAAAGAATTGGGAGGATTTTGCGCTAAAGAGAGATTGGAAGAGTGGAGAGATGCACTGAAATGACATTTTACGCACTTGTTTTATACGCAAGAGGGAAAGAAAACGGATGGCTGAAACTGTCCGATAAAGGTTTCAGCAGCAAGGATAGAGCCGAGAAGTTCCTTGTATCAAAAGGATTTGAGAAAATAGTGGACGATGTATATGGGAATGAGAAGTTCTTCTGCCGGATAAGGGAGGTGAAGATTGAAGATGACGCAAAAGGAGAGAGTTCTGGGACACCTCAACAGCTACGGTTCAATAACTCAGTTAGAAGCAATTAGAGAGTACGGAATCATGCGTTTAGCCAGCCGGATCAAAGATTTGAAGAATGATGGGTATTCGATTAAAAAGGAGATGGTAGAAAGCAAGAATAGATGGGGAGAAATAGTCAGATTTGCAAAGTATACTTTGAATAATTGACAGCGAATATGAAAGTTTGGAGGTTAAAATATGGTTAGAGTTTATGGGATGAGCGACGATCTGGTTGAGATTGAAGGAGCAGAATATCCTTATGATGAAGTAGGATGTTATAATTCTGATGTTAGGATTTGGTTTGATGATGGGACTATCATCCGTGTTGGATATTCAAAACCTAATTTAGCAGTTTGGTACATCGAAGTTGAGCAGGAAGGGAGTGCCAATACGGAATTGTTTATTTGCGAAGATGAAAACGCAGATATTTATAGCGATATTTTTGATATTGATGCAAAATTTGTGAAATGCGAGGTGTTAGACGAATGATCTTTCAGGTCGTAAAAGATAAAAGAGTGATGTTCTGGACAGAACATAAATCCTGTATTCCATCAGATGAACAAATCAAGGATATGAAAAGGGCAGGATACAAAATCCGAATAAAAGAAGATAAGAAAAGTGTTGTTTGACATTATGCAAAATTTATTGTATAATTGGTATAACAATAATAATTCGCATGGAGGAATATGTATGACTGTAGAGCAGAAAGAGAAGTTTGGAAACCTTCTTCTTCAAAAGAGAAAAGAAAAGGGAATGAAGCAATTCGATTGCGCTAAGATGATGGGAGTTAGCGTGGTAACTTGGCGGCTTTGGGAGAGCGGAGTAACCAATCCCAGAAAGGGCAGCATGGAAAAGATCATGGAAGTGTTCGGAATTTCTGAGGAGGAGTTCTGTTGATTTATGTAGGTATCGATCCTGGGGCAAAGGGCGGTATTGCTGCAATCAATGAGAACAGTGAGATTATTGCGCTTTCGGTAATGAGCCGTGAGAATCTTATCAATTGCGTCAAAAAAATCAAAAATGATGCAATTGAAAAGAATGATGGACTAATTGCTTGCGTAGAAAAAGTTGGGGCTATGCCTGGGCAGGGAGTAACTTCAATGTTTACGTTTGGTAAATCGGCTGGGTTTATTGAAGGAGTCCTTGAATCCTTTGAGATTCCATATCAGCTCATTCCACCTCCTACATGGAAAAAAAGTTTCTCACTTTTGCACAAGGACAAGAATGAGTCTATACGGGTCTGCAAGCAGCTATTCCCGACTGCTAACCTTCTTCCCACCGAAAGGAGCAGAAAGGATTCTGACGGCCTTGCAGAAGCGCTTATGATGAGTTTGTACGCCAAGAGGAAATTGAAATGAGAAGAATTTATCACCATGACTCCGCAAGCCTATATTACTGTTCTCAGACGGAGTATGAGATTTACAGAAAACGAGGAACGTCATTCTCTGCTTTGTTTTGTGCTAAAAATCCGTATCATCGGTGGATGGTTGGATATGTAAAGAATTGCTCCAAAGATCATCCTGAGTATCTTGTGGCAAGAAGGCCGAAGGATAGGATGATGGCACTTAACATGGTGGATGCTCCAAAACCAGAGTTCTTTTCGGATGAAATGATTATGGAAGGAATTGATTTCATTGAAAATGAACTTGCACAAGGGCATGATGTTGTGGTAGTATGTAATCAAGGCGAAAGCAGAAGCCCAACCATGTGCTTGATGTATATGATGGTTCATGGAGATTTTGACAAGAGTAAAACGTTTGATGAAGTCTGTGATATTTACAGGGTTATGACAAACTACGAATGGAATCCTAACATGGGGATATTCAAGTATTGTCAAAATCTGTGGGAAAAATTACGAAAGGAGAATTGAAGTTGAGAAGATATACCGATAAGAGCGGCGGCGTTGTTGTCGAGAAGTATGAAAGCGGAGAGGTTCAGGATAAGTCTAAGAATATTACTGCAAGCAGCTCTATTCCTGCTCTTTCTGCTGTGGATGTGATCGATACAATGATTTCCTATCAGATTCCTACATTCACCAATGGAGGGGTCGGAGATGCAGGAACTTGTTTGATCTGCGGTGTTTCTACTGCATACAGCAACAGAAAAGTGTGCGTGAACTGCTGGAAGGAACACAAGGATTACATTTTGGATAGTCTTAAAAACGCTGTCCGAGATATTCAGATCAAGGGTTGATCCGATTTCATAAAGGGGGGCGTAATGCTCCCCTTTTTTGATATGGAGGTTATATCATGGCTAGCAATAGAGGGCTTCCAACTGTTTTGAGCGAAGCTGACGAATTTGTGCCGGATGGTTATATAGCGATTACAGAACTGTTCTCTGAGGGGAAATATGCGCTGCCAGGGTACTCTTCTGAACAGTGGTGTCTTGGTAAAAAACGAATAAAAGACATGAGAAAAAAGACGTACTTTGAAGTCAAGAAAAGGTTCGATATTGCTGGTGTTGATAGTTTCTCTGTCTTTTGGAACGGAAACTTGGATGCCATAAATGACCTTGGGATCAATGAGTTCCACAAACTTATTTGTTTCAAAGAATTATCCGGAGCCATGATCTGCTTTGAGACAGTAGAAAAGAACAAAAGCAACGATAGAAGAAGGCGGCATATATCGTTTGGCATAAAAAGAAGCATATATGAGAAATACTATAGAAACATTCGAGATGCAATACGATCTGGAACGATCCCCAAGAAAATAAGCATTGCGGATAGTAGAAAAAAATACCGTGGAGACATTCAGCGGTTTCCTACTACAAATATTTCCCTGGAAACTAACTCAGGGAAAATGGTTATGAAGCTGCCTAAGAATGAAATCTTCTCAATGTTTGAAAGATGGTGTAAGATCAAAAAGAGAAGAAGAAGTTTAGCGATTTATGACGCTTTGATGGCGTTAATGGAAAAAGATCCTGTTGATGGGCTTGGAACACTGGAAGCATACAGCAGAAGAACTGATATTGGAGACAGTGAAGTTGTATTCAAAGATGACAGCGAAGAAGTTTCCTCAATTTCGTTCAAAATACCGGATAGGATAATGTCAATCGCAAAACAAATTATTATCCGGTATAATAAAGACCCAGATAATATGCAGAAGCCCAAGCTGACGGAATCCCTATATGTTTCTCAGGCTATTGATGCTTTTAACAGAAGGGTTCCGCTTAAATATAGTGATCCAGTAGCGTTTCGAGAGTATTTAGAGATAAAAGAAGCCAAAGAGTACAATGAATCTGTAGCAAGGAGAGATAAGCTTGATTGACAAATTTTCCTTTGATATTAACGATGATGAAGTATCGCTCGATACAATCAACGGTGAAGCACCTGTTATGGAGGCTGAAATTGTATCAGATCCAGAAAAGCTAAATGAACTTTCTCTTTCCGCTCAAAAGAAGAACAAAGAAACATTGCAGAGATTGAAAAGCAAAGTGATGCTTTCTTTGGATCAGAGAAAACTCAAAGAAGCACAGAAGATAATCACCGGACTTGAAAACATTGGAGATATGTTCTCTGATGAAGAAATAATTGAGCGTGTTCGTGCGAATACTTCTACTGCTCAAGACATGAAGTTCTTAGCAGAAGCATATTCCAAATTGCTGGATAGTCAGAGAAATCTCATGCGATTGGATAGCGTAGATGGTCAGGGTACTGCTGCTAAACTCAAGTTGGCTGTTCAGTTTGAAAATGGACAGGGGAACAAGGTTCAGACTGTAATTGAGACGGAGGGTTAAAATGGCAAAAGAACAAAAAAGAGCCAAATATGTCAGAAATGCAATCGAGGCAAACAAAGAAAACAGGCAAGCGCCGAAGATTGTCAATCTGATAAAGGATGATGATTATTTTGATACCAAGGAGCCTCCCAAGGGAGAACAATTTACTGTATGCCAAACCTGCGGCCAGTTATTTGAGCAGGACTTTTACAGGGAAGGAAATAGATATAGTAGCTACAAAACTTGCCATTCTTGCAGAAGAAAAGTAGGAGTTCAAAAACAAGCGAAACTCAAAGAAATGGCTGCGGCGAAGGAAAGCGAAGTAGCGTCTGTTACCCTTCCGTTCAATCCGCATCCTTGGCAAGCGAAGGCTTTTGAAGATTTTAAGACTCACAGATTCAATTTGTGGGCCTGTGGAAACCGATGCCTGTTGGAAGGGGATTTTATTCAAGGTTGTAACAAGCCAATAGAAGAATTGGAAGAAGGGGATATGGTATATGACCAGCATGGAAATGAGCAAAAAGTGAAATATGCTGGGTTCAATTATTACTTCGGAGATGTTTATACTGTAAGAACCAGTGGATGCTTGGATACTGTATGCAATGACGAGCATAGGCTTTATGTTTGCAAGGTTCATAGGCTCACTAAAGAAGTTGTGGATGAAAGATTTGTACAAGCAAAGGATCTTGAAGCATATTGTGACTTATCAAGATCATCTCAATATAAATATTGCTTCAAAATTCCGAAAATCGACAAACAGATAGCGTGTGATTTTTGGTGGCTAGACGATGGAACCAAGCTGGTAATCACCGAAGATATGGCATGGGTTTTGGGATTGTACTGCGCCGAGGGATGTTGTATATCCAATTCTTTGAAGTGGACTATTAACGTGAATGAGCCTGAAATTGCAGAAAGAGCAGCTAGGATTCTTGAGGATGCCGGTTATCATACTAGTCAGAGAATACGCCATGATGAAGGAACGCATTGTGTACTCACATATAAGCGATCCTTGGTTAGGAAAATTGACAAAGAAATTGGACACGGCTCTCGAAACAAAAAAATACCAGAAACCATTCTATTTAATGCAAACAAAAATTTACTCATAGCCTTCTTGAAAGGATATTATGCCGGGGACGGCTATTATAGCAAAAAAGCATTTGCCATGACCGCATCTTCCTATAGTAGACAGTTAATGCTTGACGTTCAGATCGCTTGGCACAGATTAGGATATTTTGCCAGGATACAAACTTCTATCAGGAAATCCAATCAAAAAACCGAGTATGTGATTTATGTGTTAGACCCAGAAGCGAACAAGATCATTGGGGTTGACACTGGAAGGAGCACATTTAGGCAAGCCGCTATAATGAAAGATGACTGTATTTATGTTCCGATTAAATCTATTTCAAAGGAGGTTCGGGATTGTAAGATATATAATATAGAAACAGAAGATGGAACTTTCGTGCATAATAACCAAATAACAGGCAACAGTGGCAAGGACTTTTGCGCAAATATGATCGGAATTTGGTATTTTGTGCAATGCTTAAATGAAAATAGAGCCATAGAACATCCAGAAATGGCCCCTTCTGTATTATGGTGGATCATCGCCCCTACAGAGCCTATGGCAAAACAGAACTGGCGTGATCTAAAGAAGCAGTTCCCAAAGGAATGGATGGTAGCTTGCTCTGATTCTTCTATGACTATGCAAACGGTAGGTGGAGGGATTATTGAAGTCCGAAGCGCATATAATGCAGAGAGCCTTGTTGGTGTCGGATTGGATCTTGTAACCATTACTGAGGCCGCTAGAATAGGTGACCTACCTGTTGTTTGGGCGAACCTTGAAGCCCGTTTGGGATCTCCTGGAAGAGGGTTGGAGGCAGATAGAAGGGGAAGAAGTTATGGCGCTGGAAAAGCAATCATAAACTCAACTCCGATTGGAAAGAATTATTTCTATACTATGTGGAAATGGGGACAGGTTGGAAGCAGCGAATATTCATCCAACTGGATTTCATATCAACTTCCTTGGACTAGCAATCCTTCAAACGAAGAACTTGCGAGGACTATAGTTAAAACCAGGTACGGAGAAATGGAATATGAGGAAGATTTGAGAAGGCGTTTAGGAGATCGCCTTTTCAGACAAAACTATCTGGCAGACTTCCTCGCTATGGATGGAACTGTTTTCAAGGATTTTGAAGAAAAGTGTGTGCAAAATCTATTCAATATGGGGCTGAGTAAAAAAGAACAGGCACAGTACGCACAAGAGTGGATTCAGCCTGTACCGTATCATTCTTACAGGATTGGTTATGACCCTGCAACTGGATCTTCTTCGGATACTCCTGCTGTAATAGTCCGGGATATGGACACCAATCGTATTGTACAAGTTGTAAATTTGTACGGAAAGAACTATGACCAACAGTGGGATGAGATTTCTTACATTAGCAGACGATACAACTACGCTCCATGTGCGTGGCTCAGAACCGGACATACTGCCGTTGAAAATCAGTTAGCAAAACGTGGAGTGGTAGAGATACCGCTAGATGAGCAGGGAGGAAGAAAGGCAGAATACATCCAGAGCCTTGAAAGAGCGATTCAAAACGATGATCTTCACGTTTTGCTTGATGGAAGCGAGACTGTACAAATATTTGTCATGCAGATGAATGATTATACTGAGAAAAACGGTAAATATTCAAATGAGCAACAGGAGCATGATGACTTTGTTTCTGCCTGTTATGCCGTGTACCACGATTACTCTGTACAAGAGTTTAAGGTATCATATTGCGGTTTGATGGGATCAGTTAAGAGATATGCTTGACAAATGATAAAAAATACAGTATTATTCATAGTGAGAAGTAATTAAAAAAGTGCCTTAGTGCCGTTGGAATTCCAACGGCACTAATTTTTTTATTAGGTGGTGAAATTTGCTTAATGCCTATCTTTTTTGATAAGAAGTCTAAGAATCCCAATGATGAAAGACCGATTTCCACGAAGCAGATTTCCGTTATCCCCACGTCTCAACTGAATGTTTTCATAGATAACAGAAAAACAGTTGATTTACTGAGGGAAATTGTAAATGCTCCCACTAAGTTCGATGCGGTAGATGTTATCATCAATAAAACTCCGGATGGGAAAATGGCATATAATACCTACCTCAGATTGGCTAATCAGGGAATTGAGATTGAGCTGCACAATGCAAGCACAGGAAGAACCGTAAAGAAATACGACAGCGAACTGAGAGACTTCTGCAAAAATATTGGAAAGAACAATTCCTGTGGCCTGGATGGATTGCTGGATCAATTACATGGATCTGCAATTGCTAGAAGCGGAATGGCGGTAGAGGTAGTTGTTAATGAGGACGCTACCGATGTAGAGGAAGTCCTAATTATTGATCCTGCTACCATTACCGAGTTCAAGTGGATTCCCGAAAAGAAAAGATATGCTGCGTACCAATCCAGTTTGAACGCTAAGAAGGTAGACCTGTATGATGGAAATTTCTTTTGGGTTCCGCATCAGCCGAAGCCCGGAAGCCCCGCAGGAACACTTCAATTTGAACCGGCAATTGTTACGATGGCTCAGTTCTATCAGCTTGAGCAGGATGGCGCTACTGTACTGAACCGAATCGGATGGCCTCGTTATAAGTGCGAGATCAACAGAGAAGCACTCCTGGAAAGCGCCACCCCTGCACAGAGAAACACGCCAGAAGCGCAAGCGAAGCTGTTCAACGATGCTTTTAATCAAGTAGAGGATCAGATGCGCCGGATGGGAAAGGATAATGACCTTGTAACATTTGACAGCAACAAGGTCGAAGTTCTTGGAGCCGGAGTAAACGGATCTGGAATCGATATAAGAGCATGGTTTGAAGTGATGGAACCCCTGGTAGTGAACTCTTTCCAACTTACTCCTGTTCTTATGGGAAGATTGAAGTCCGGTTCTTATAGCCTTGGAACTGCTGAGTATTCGATTGTGTGTGACACGATTGATACTATGCGCAGAGCAAGCAAAAGAATCCTGGAAGAGATAATCAACCTGTGGGCTAGAGTAAGGGGATACAATGTTCGTGCTACCGTTACTCACAATCCTATCGATTGGCAGACTGAACTCGACAAACTTTCCGTTGAACTCAAGAAAATCGAGAAGGCTAGACGTTCTGAGGAATACAGATGGATTTCTCACGATGAAGCTGCTCAGATTGCTCTCGGCAATGAAAAGGCTACCGAGGAAGCGCAGGAAGGTATGTATGAGTATTTGAGCAAGAAATCTGATTCGTCTGATGGGACAACCCAGAAAAATACTTCCGAAGAAGATCCTAACACATTAGATTCTATTCGGAATATGGTAGTTGACAGAGCCTTGCACGAAATGGGGTTTGGTGATGTTTGATGAAGGATATAAAGCTAATCCTTAATGTCATTAAATCCATAAACGAGCGATTGAAGTCTCTTGAATCCATAGGGATACCAAAGGATGGAAAGACACCCATAAAGGGAGTTGATTACTTCGATGGTAAGGATGGAAGGGACGGAAAAGACGGCCTGGATGGAAAAGATGGCGCTCCTGGACGTGATGGAGTGGACGGAAAAGACTTTACGTTTGATATGTTCACTCCTGAACAGCTTTCCATGTTAAAGGGAAAGGACGGAAAGGATGGGCCTCCCGGAAAGGACGGAATCGATGGAAAACCAGGAAAAGATGGGAAACCTGGAAAAGACGGAAAAGATGGGAAGCAAGGAGTAAAAGGTAAGGACGGCAAAAACGGAAAAGACGGGAAAGACGGTAAGGATGGACGGGGAATCGATAATGTTTATATCGATGATGAAGGACACTTGATTATCGTCTTTACGGATGGAGAAAAGAAAGACGTTGGCCGTGTAGTGGGAGAGGACGGACTGAATGGATTTGGTGTCGTTGGCCCACAAGGAAAACCGGGCGTTGGGATTAAAGAAGTATCTGTTGATGAGGAAGGGCATCTTCTTGTAACCCTTACAGATGGACGGGTTATTGATGCTGGATTTATCGGTGGAGGTGGAACTGGAACCGGTAATGTTTCCTCGGAAACGATAACGAATATTTGGTGTGGATCTCAGAAAGATTATGATTCATTGCCAAGTTATTCGGAAACGACGCTTTACTTTATTGAGGGATAAAAATGATTAAGAGATTTGTCAATTTGGTTTCAAGCATCTTCGTCGGCAAGCAGGGAATAAAAACTGTTTACAGAGGAAATAAGAAAATCTATGAAAGACCGGGAGGGTATTTCTATATCACTCTCGAAAAATAAAAGAGGTGAAGTCATTTGGCATCGTATTTTAACCTTACCCTGGATACGTTAGCCCCAAGTGGTCTAAGTGTTTTAATCAACAATGGCGCTCAATACACATCACAGCAAGAAGTAACCCTTACGATTTCTCTCGATGATCCCGAAACCTCGAATTATCAGATGAAAATTTGGGGAATCGATGGTGTTGACGCAGAAGAGGAAGCGTCTTGGGAGACGTTCTCTAAGACGAAAACCGTTAACGTCGCATCCGGCGACGGACTTAAAACCATCTATGTTAAAGTCCGTGATGATGTATGGAACGAATCTTCTGCTGCAAGCGATACTATTACCCTGAATACCGCTGTTCCCGTTGTCACTATTACCGGCCCAGATGTAGCCAAGATCAGTAAGGTCGCACAGAAGAATGTATCTTCTTTTACATTCCGTTGCGATGTAAAGATCGTCGAGTGGAAGGTTATGGTAGTGAAATCCAACAGTGCGCTTGAGAACACTGGAACCAATAAGCAGATTCCTACCGATGGCGGTTCTACTAACATGACTGGAAGCACTCCTACGGAAGCCGAGACTCCTGTATCCTGTACTATTTACGGTGCGGATCTTGAATCTGCAAGTTCTGGTGATGGTGTTAAGATCGTTAAGGTGTTTGCCAAGAGTGAGTCTGGTGTCTGGTCTGTAGCCTAATAGGAGTTGGTGATTATGCCATTGATACCAGTTGTAACGCTGGGAGAACCTACCACCGAAACTATTTCTGACGAAAACGGATTCAGACAATGCACCTGCGATTTTACAGCAGACATGGATTTGTACAGATGGGAGGCCAGAGCCTCTTTGGGTGAATCTGAGCCTCCCAGAGGGGTTGGAACTCTTGTAGAGCAAGGTAATATGCTTCTAGCCGGAGATAGAGCGGTAATAGAAGTAAATGATCTTGAACTCAAAGATGGAGATGGAGAATACACAATTTCAGTATACGTTCAGGCGATGAACGGATATTGGAGTGATGGTACATACGAAAGAATCAAGAATGGCATGAACTACAACTCAAAGAAAAGGTTCAATTCCATTCTTCGATACAATGGTTATCCTGGGCCTATCGTAAAAAGAGCTGTATTCTTCAAATTCAACTCTGGAAAGAGATTCAACGAATCTCATAAATTCAATACAAAGGAGCGATGAAGTAGTGCTTAAACCGTTGAATAAATACATCTCTATAAACGATGCGGTGAAAAACGAATCGGGAGAGATCTACATTTATGGAGACATTACTGATACTGCTTGGTGGGATGAAGAAGTGTCTCCCAAGAAAATCAAGAAGGCTCTCGATAATCTTGGTTCTGTAAAGAATCTGGACATTCACATCAACAGTTACGGCGGTTCCTGTATCGCTGGTAATGCTATCATTTCTATCCTGGATACATACCGAACCAAGAACAACACAAAGATTAACGTGTATGTAGAGGGAATTGCAGCCAGTATGGGAAGCGGAATTGCATCTTGTGGTGATACCGTGTATATGGCAGACAATGCTCTGTATATGATCCACAAGCCTTGGTCGCTTGCTATCGGAAACGCTGATGAACTTCAAAAGAGCATTGAACTCCTCGATAAGGTTGAGGATACTCTGGTTCGCAACTACATGAGAAAGTTCAATGGTACTGAGGATGAACTTCGCCAGATGATGGCAGATGAGGTATGGATGACCGCAGATGAAGCCAAGGAATATGGATTCGTGGATGAAATCGTTAATGGTGTCCAAGTAGCTGCCAGTGCGAAGGGTATCAAAATTGGCAACCAAGTTTTCGAGAACAAGGTTGCTGATATGATTAAGAATAAATACCCCAATATCAAAATTAAGGAGGAGGAAAAGAAGTTGACCTATGACGAGAAACTGATGGACTACGGGATTGACGAAGAGCACTTCGGAACTTTGGCTGTAGACAGCGAAAAGATTCTGGAAATCGTGGATCTCGTGAAGGATTCCATCAAGCCTGAACCTGTTGAGGAGTTTATCGGAAAGGATAAGGCTCTTGAGTTTCTTGGCTGCGAGGATATTACCGCAGAGGAAGTCCTTGATTATGCCAAGGCCGGAATGAATCCTGAACCTCCCAATACCGAGGATTCTGAAAAGGTGAAGGCTTACGACAAGATTATGTCTAAGGCGAAGGAGAACGCTATTGCAAGTGCTATTCGTGCAAAGGGCGACTCCTACAACGAAGGGAAAATCAAGAAGATTCTCGATGTTCTGACCTACGATGAAATTCTGGAACAGGACATGGAGTGGCAGGAGGAAGCCAAGATGGCACTCAATGCCGGTAAGAGAGTTTCCCAGGCGCAGAGCCTTGTAGAAAATGCACCCGAAACCAAACTTGAAGATTATAAGTTTTAAGAAAGTGAGGAATTAAGAAATGGCAAAAGATTTGATTTTCAGTGGCATCAGAGATCATGGAACCTTCAAGTTGAACGCAACCACCGCTTCCGCTATCCAAGCAGATCCCATGCAGATCGTGAACAAGGTAGTCACTATCACTGGTAACTACGAGGTTGGTTACGGTTCTGATGCGGATGAGCCGTTTGGTGTTGTAAGTGCTGTTGAAAAGGTCAGCGCCAACAGTACGGAGATGGTTGTTACCGTCAACTGGGGGCAGGTATTCGAGGATATTCCTTGTGCTGGAACCGAGCACGCTGGTGAGTTTCTTGCCTGTAATGGCAATGGTGGACTCAAGACTTCCGTTGAGGCAACCAACTGTATCGCTCTTGGAGTAGAGACGGGCGGCACTAACACTTGTACTATCAGAATTTAATTGAGAGAGTGAGGTATAAGAAATGTCTAAGATTGTTGTAAACAACAGAGTTCTTGACAACTATCGGAAGGGAATGAGTCTGAATGATTCTATCCGTGAAGTTTTCGACGGCGACATCAAGAACAGAATTGAAGAGAATCCTGCCCTCAAAGATTTTTCCCCCCTGAATCTGGTCATGCTGGATGCCGGTATCACCAAGTACAGCACCGTTGGTGATATTATGGATACCGCCATGTACACTTCCGGTGGCATGGAGTCCAACGAATGGCTGTTCCCCGCGTGGCTGGAAACCAACATCAGAGAGGCTACCTATGCGCAGGATATTATTTCCTACATCTGCAATACTACCATCGGCGTAGACAGCAACATCGTAAAGAGCGCTACTCTGGATCTGCTGTCTGATGAGAATAAGCGGGCTATCAAGAGAGCTAGAGTGTCCGAGGGCGCTGACCTGCCTACCGGTAAGATCAAGATTGGCGAGAAGGCCATTTCCCTGTGGAAGCATGGTCGTGCCATTGAGATGACCTATGAGGCTATCCGTCGTATTCGGATTGATCTGTTCACCAAGCACATGAACGCCATCATTTCCGACATTTGCTTCCAGAACCTTGAGGACGCTGTTGATGTTCTGGTTAACGGCGACGGCAACAAAAATGCCTCTACCGCACTCGGTACTATTGCCGCGCCTGGAACTGTCACCGCTGCTGATCTGGTCGGCTTTATGATCGACTATTGGTTCAAGAACCATTACGTCGCTGATACTCTGACCATGGCTCCCAAGTACTTCAAGCAGATTGCCGGTATGACCTTTGATCCCACTCTGGCTTCCGGCGCTTCCATGAAGCTGACCTTCAACTTCCCGCAGATTGGCGCTCAGAACGTCAACATTCTGTGTGCTGATGTTCCTCAGATCGGCAGCAAGGATGTAATCCTTGTTTCCAGCCGCAACAACAGCCTGATTCGGTACGAGGAGAACGGTTCCAACATTCAGGAGAACCAGAACTTCGCCCGTAACCAGACCAGACTGATGACCATGTCCGAGAACAGCGGTTATGCTATTGGTACTGTTGGTTCCAATATGCACATTGTTGTATCTGCCTAACTCAACTCACACAAAAAGCCCACCATTAGGTGGGCTTTTTTATTTGACAGAATGTATTTAATTTGGTATAATTTTTGTGTCAAAAAGTGCCTATGTGCCGCTCCTTACATTGGGGGCGGTATTTTTTATACAGGAGAGTGATTATATGGATAACCCGATCACAAGACAAGAGTTTAGAGAGGAATCTGACAAGATTTATAGTAAACTCAATAAGCATGATCGCCAGATCACTGTCCTTGAAACCCTTGTAGAAAACTTCAAGGGGCTTCCTTCTGCTATTGCAAAGTTGGAGCAGACCATGGCTCTCATGGGACAAAATCTGGAAAGCCTTAATAAGAATGTGGATAAGATTATCCAGACAGAGGAAGAAAGAAAGTCTGAGCAGGACGAAAATGACAGAAAGCAAGAAAAAATGCTTGATGAAATCAACGAGAAATCTAAGGTTGATATTCTGTTGATGCTTAAAAATAATTGGTGGAAAATTATTGTCGTTGCAGCAGCGATTGTTATTGTACTTCAAGATAAAATTGTGCTATAATGGTGATGCAATATGTTGAACACCCTTCTTAAAGAATTTCATAACTTTGAAAAGGAAGTAGCCAACGTTTTATTGCAAATGGACGATTTAAGATTGAAGATACGGGAGGCTTATGGAATGGAAAACATTGATGAGATGAAAATTGCGGAGATCCCTTTTGCGGCCTATGAGATGCAGCTTGAAAGACACCTTCAAGAGAAGAAGGAAATGGAAGAGCGGCATTTGAAGGAAAAGGAGCAGATCCACGACAGGCACGAGAGAGAAAAAGAGCGAATCAGAAAGCATTACAAGAACATTATCATGTGGATCTCGATTCCATTCATCGTGTTCCTGATCGGTGTGTTTGGAAGTGTTGTTTGGTTCTTTAGAGAATATGAATTCGCTTCTTATGCACAAGATGGAGATGGTTTGAATAATATTGTCAACGAATCTACACAAGGTGATGTGACTTATGAGCCAAATTTTGAAGATTTGGAGAGCCAAAGATAGGGATAAAAATAAACCTAAAGGAATATGGATTAACAAAAGAAGCATAGGTACGATGTATGTAAACGGAGTTCCTTATACTTTCAATCCAGAACTCGTTGCAAATTCTTATCTGGAAATGGAAGAAAAAATCGAAGAATATTATCGCAGACGTTCCAAGAAAAAGGTAATCTACATCAGACGCAAGTAGGTGATGGCTGTTGACTGAAAAAGAATTGATGAAAGTCGGTACTTCCGAAAAGTTTCAGAAAATCTTCAATAGCCTTCAACTTACTGATCGTCAGAAGGAAATCTTTCTCTTGAAATACGGAAGAGGCATGGTGAACGCTGATATTTCTGCGCACATCGGTTATTGCAGGAAAACAGTATCAGACGAAATTTCTATCATTCGTGAGAAAATGGGTCAATTAAAAATAGATTTTGATTGACAAGAAAACTCTTTTTGATGTATAATGACCTCGATCTCATTTTTCATCCTTTCAAATCAATTTCCCTACACCTCCCGATGCCTCCATCGTGAAACGGCCACCCTCAATCTCCGGGGTGGCCGTTTTCATTTATGTATATATTTAATGTACGATATTTACATTTACTTATATGTGGTGTATAATGAAATGAGCAAATAATGACGAAACGAAAATTGTTCAGAAAGCGAATGAGGTGATTTAATGACAGATTACTTCAAATACAAAAAGATAATAACTTGCAAAGATACTGGGGAGGTTTGTGTAGGGTACAGGAAATATCTAGAATCAAAACATTGGATGCTTTTAAGAAAATTATTAGTTAAGAAAGATTCTCGTTGCGCAATTTGTAACGAGATCACGAACAACCTTCAACTTCATCACCTTTCCTATGAAAGGATCGGATTCGAGAAAGAGATGGATTTGCTGATCCTGTGCGATTCTTGTCACAAACTTGTGCATGAAAATGGTCTAAAAAAGATTCCTAAATCAGCAATTCAAAATTCAGAAACTAAAAGAAAGCGCTTCAAAAGAGTGTGCGAGAATTGCAGGTCTTTTTCCGTAATAAAATACTGCGGGAAAATGAGGCCATATTGCCGTTATCATTCCAAGTCGACGGAGAGAAAGCGAAATGGATGCCCTAAATTTTATTCAAAGAGGAGGTAATGAATCCATGGAAAAGATGACTAGCTTTAATATCAAAATGCCTTTGAGTATTAAAAAATATTTAAAGATTACAACTGCTTGTGATGGGATAACGATGACTGAGTATATATTAGAACTCATTAAAAAGGATAAGGTTGAAAGAGAATCGCAGGAAAACGATCATTCGAATATATAATATAAAAATTGTTTTTGATATATAGTGTATGCAACAAACAGAAAGTGGTGATTGCTTTGAAAGAACAAGACAAGAACATGAGAAGAATGAACGTAGTAGTAACTGCGCAGACTAAGTACAATCTTTTCAGGCTTGCCGATATGTGCGGTTATAAAAACCCAGGAAAAGTAATCGATAAACTTGTGCGAGAAAAATGCTGGATCTGAAATCCTATAGAACCTAATACTCAAAAAACTCTCATTTTACGCCTGTGGACTTCCCACAGGCGTTTTTATTTTGCAATAAAATATAAGTAAAGAAATATGTAGGCAGAGGGTGATTTCGTGAGCGAAGAATACCTCATTGTCAGAATAGCTAGTTGCTATATGTGTAGCCCCGAACTCGCAAGGAAAATGCTTGAAAGCGCCAGAAGGAACCACTCCGAAAAGGAACTTGAAAAAATTGTAGATCAAAAAGAGAAAGAGGCGTATCGATATGCAGATTAGCACTGAGAAGAGATCCGCAAAAAAGAGCATGATTGATGTTCTTGTTGAAATCGGATATTCCAAGGAAAAGGCCACGAACCTTTACAACAAATATCACCGCTGGGGAAAACTTGAAACATTGCAGGATTTTATTGACAGCAAAACAATTTCCAGTCGAGAGCAGAGATAAGAATATCGAGAGGTGATTTGAATGGCTTGGAACAACTATGGGAACCCCTATATGCCGAACCTGATGCCGTACAACCCTGGAATGAGCTACATGGATAGAGTAAACCAGTTTTCTCAAATGAATCCGGCTCAGATTCAAGGTCAGCAGATGAATACTCAGATACCGATGCAACAGCCTTCTAACGGCCTTATTCGTGTAACTGGTATAGACGGAGCCAAGGCTTACCAAATGCCTCCCAACAGCGTCACAGCCCTGTTTGATGACACGAGAGATGTGTTCTATGTGAAAAGCACTGATGGTGCTGGATTTCCTACAATCAAGGCTTTTTCGTTCTCCGCATTTCAGGAAAATGTAGTTCCCGTACCAAATGCAAATGATTTTGTCACCAGACAAGAATTTGAAGAACTGAAAGGAATGATTCGCAATGCCGAGCAGTTTATTCCCGAACAGCCAATCTCAAAACAACCAGCCTCCAATGCAAAACGGGGAAATGATAAGAAATCCGATGCAACTGATGCAGTCGTTTAATCAGTTTATGAAGGAAATGGAAGGCAAAAACCCGGAGCAAATGGTACATGATTTGGTTGAGTCCGGGAAAATGACGAAAGAACAGTATCAGGCTTTATCCAGACAGGCCGGACAATTTGTTCAGATGGCTAGAATGTTTGGTATCAAGTGACTTCAATAAGGTTGTGCGCAGACCTTGTTTGAGTAAAAAAATATGAAAGAAGGTTTTCTCATGGATGGTATGACTCCTGCTGACATCAGAGCGATTACTGATCGTGATGGCTATGGTTGTTATGGCGATGGAATGTTCGGTGGCAATGGCCTGTGGTTCCTGGCTTTGCTGTTCCTGTTTGGCAACGGCGGCTTTGGTAATTGGGGTGGCCGTGGCGCTCCTGTAACTGAGGCTGAACTTTGCTCTAGTCAGTCTTTTTCCGAACTCAAGAATCAGGTTGGCCGCCTGAAGGATCAGCAGGCCGCTATTGCTCGTCAGACCGATAACGCCATTTGCCAGATCGGCTACCAGAATCTCCAGAACACTAGCACTCTTGCTTCTCAGCTGGCTGCTTGTTGCTGCGATACTGCACGCAATATTGATTCGGTGAAGTTTGACATGGCGAACTATGCCGCTGCTACCAATGCTCATGTGAGTGAGCAGACCCAGAAGGTTCTGGATGCTATTACCGGCAATCGTATGGCTGATATGCAGAACCAGATCAACCAGCTCCAGCTCCAGGCCGCTCTGTGCGGTATCCCTCGCACCAACCCTTATGGGTATGGTATTTATGCTTATCCCGCCTGTAGTGGTGTAAACTACGGCTGCAATACTTGCAGCAACATTTAAGGCTTCTCTTAGCCGGGCATTATCGGGAGGCTCCGGTGGGCCTCCCATTTATTTTGAAAGGAGTTTTTTAATATGAGTGCTGGATTTATGTATTCTGTTAATACCGCAACTCAGGCTATCGCTGTTGGTGGTACTATCAACGTTGGTAGCTCTGTTCGCAGATGCGGATGTGTAAAAGATACTGCTACTCCGTTTGCTAATGCAAATGGAACTACGACTGTCCTGTCTAGTTGCGGACGTTGCCCTGCATATTTTGATATAAATGCGTCTATTGTAGTTACTCCTACTGATCCTGGTACTGTGACTATAACTGCATTTCAGGATGGTGTAGCGATTCCTGGTGCGGTAGCTACCGCTACTGTTGCTGCTGCCGCTACTACCGTGACTCTTCCACTGACTTTTGGAGTTAGACTGAATACGGGTGTCACTAGTTCCAATATCACTTATGTTCTGACTGGAGCCGCGTCTAGTATTACTAATGTTGCCCAGACCGTCATTAAGGTGTAATGGATAACAATAATCTAAAAAGTTTGGATATTTTGTCTATAGCATCATTTTTGTTGGGTTATGAAAATCTAATGGAAAACAGAGAGCAGTCTAGGCAGAACAATGTCCAATCTGCCAATGATAAACAGGCCAAATATATCTTGGAAGAAATTCAAAGGCAATTCGACGAGCAGAACAAAAAGATAAATAGGATCTTGGAGATCCTAGAAAAGGAGAAATAGCTATGACTGCGGCAGAGATTTTCTCGAAAGTAAATTCCCACCAAGTAACTGGTGTAATGTTCCACGATGATCTTATCAATTATTTTGATTTTTTATCGTTGGATGGATTTAAGATGATTCATGTATATCAGTATTTCTCTGAAAATGCTGAGATGCAGAAGTTGGCTAGTTACTTTATGAACCATTTCAACACGTTTATACCTGTATCTGAGATCAAGGATTATCCGGTAATACCAGATAATTGGAGATCCCATACTAGGTTTGATGTGGACGAAAAAACCAAGTCTAATGGAGTGAAGAACGCCATACAGGCTTGGAGAAAGTGGGAAGTGGAATCGAAGTCTTTGTACGAAAAATCGTATGCGGACTTGATTTCTCTTGGGGAAATTTCTGCCGCTCAAGCTATCCTTGAAAGCGTAAAAGATGTGGACGGCGAATTGTCCAGGATCGATGCTTTGCAGATCAAATTGAACAGTATTTCTTATGATATGGTTGCGATTTATGATATGCAGGAATCGATATTGGAAACCTACAAACCGATGGTGGAAAACATCGGAAAACAAATTCTTGGAGAGGGTGAGTAATATGCTTATCATCAAAGACCTTGAAATGTTCATGGATAAGAAGATCCGTATGGCAAAAAAAGAGATCGAGTTTGCTATCAAGCACAAGGAAGATGATCTTGCTATTGCAAAGCTGTTTTATGATCTTTCTGTGTCAGATCTTCAAGACATGAACGATATGCACGCTCCCATTGTAAGCAAAATCCAGGCTTACAGAAAAGAGCATGGTGAACCTCCTGCGGCGATGATGGCTGTTTACGATTGGCAACATGAGAAGCAGATGAGTGATGTTGCAGAGATCAAAGTCATGCAAACTATGCTCATGGGGAAATAATAACCACGGGGTTATCTTAGTGATAACCTCGTAGTTTTTTGCATATATATTCATATACACTTGACAAAATCGGCAAAAACATATATTATAAAAGAGAAAAGGTGGTGATTTGGATGCCCCGTGAGGATTGGTCTTACAAGAATATAGAAAATTTCTATGATCGAGTGAGAATGGCTCTTGGAGACGCATCTGAGATCACTCTTCCTGACGAATACATTGACTATCCTGAGAAGGCCCCATTTGCAGAACAAACCCTCAAAATCAGAGTCCCCGGTTGGGCAGATCTGGATGAAGCCAGATTTAAGATTTTTGAGAGTGCGGTTGTTTATCAAACCGCATCTATGTTTGAAAGCATAATCTCCAACAAATTTGTCAAGAAACAGCAGATTCCGACAATTACTCTTGAATACGGTTCATCTTATCGAAACGATATTGATGGAATGAGCCTCAAGAATATCGTTGATTATCTTGTTTCTCAACTGCTTGGTGAAGAAGTTGGATCTGGCTATTTTGGGTTCAGAGTGACTAGAGGTGGTTGTTCTAAATGGTAGAAAAGTACTCTAGGTTTTTTTGTCAGGAATGTGGGAAATGGCTTGGGGTATCCAGAGAAGACGCATCTATAAGCAACATCTTCCCTTACTGTTCGAGATGCAAAAAAGCTGTTCCAATTTCAAAGTGCTTTTTCAGAGAACAACAGAAAGAAAGTGCCAAGTGCCGACAGAAGTAATTCTTCGGCACTTATTTTTTTGTTTATATAGGAGGTGAATTGAATGATTTCTACGATTGATGGGAGTGCTTTCTATGAAACTATCGTTAGGATGGGAGAGAAAGTAACGTTCCTTACAGATCCAGAAATCGTTCAATATGCTTCTATTACACCTCACAGAACCACAAACACCACAGATGGCGCTTATTGGTATACAGGCGCTATGACTTTTGATGGAGTAGAACAGCAAAATTCTCTTCTTGGAGAATATTTTATCCGACAGACAAACAGCCAGCCTAAGAATATCCTTACTGCTGTAATGCCGGAAAATACTACTCCTAAGATGGCTACCGTTTATTCTGTTGAGTGCAACGAGACGATAGACATTATTTCTCATTATGAAGATACCGGAGAAGTAAACAAATATGGCGAAAAAATAATGGCTCCTGTTTTTCTAGCAGAAGGTGTCGATGTGTACATGACAATGGTTCTGCTTGAGAATAAGAACACAGTAGCTGGTGGACTTGTTGAAACTGTAACGAATCTCATTATTCCCGCAAGATTTACTATATCTTACGAAAACACAATATTGAAGAAGTCGTTCGTTTTTGACAACGTAGAGAAAAAGAACAAAATTGCGGAAATCAAGTATCGTGTTCAGAGCATTGATACAAGCATGATGGACATTATCGATGATAAACCCGTGGGAATTCTTAAATGTCTGTTGACGGAGGATACACGATAATGCTGACACTCAGATTCAATGCAGAAGCGTTTTTCAATGATTACATAGAGTTCTTGGTAGATGCTGCTAATGAATGTATGGAAAGATTCCTGTCCGATGCAAGGATTGGACTTGGAACCAGAGATCAGGAAGTAGAAGCTGCCAAGGTCACAGCAGAAAAAATCATAACATCCAAGTGTGTGTTTTACGCCCAATCCATATTGAAAAGTTATGGTACAGGCAAGAAGATGGACACATCAAATGAAGCGCTGACTGAATATATGCAAAGTAGATTCTGGAATCCTCTCAGAAAATCTTCTGCTATTGCTGGTCGACCCAAAGGACGATACGAAAATATATTCGGAGAGATGGTTGAATCGTCTGGCGCTCTGGCTGGTGTGGATGATATATCTGGTATAATGAAGAAAACCTATGGATTGGATATTGAAAAGAAACCCACATATTCCATTCAAAACGCAGAAAAGAAATTGAAGCAAGTCGGTGGATATGTGGATCGTATCATATCCAATTACACAGATGATTTCATCTCTACCATGAACCCTTCAAAGTACTTCTATAACGAGGAGGTGTAGGTTTGATTACTCCAAACGAGGATAAACAGGCGATCAAGGCAATCCTTGATACAGACCCGTATATCCAAGAAGCTGAATTTCTACCAGAAAACATCAAGACCACTCGTTATGGAAACGATACGCTGAATAATAACAGCGCTCCCTTCCAGATATTCATTTATATGGGAACACCAGAAAATCCCCGAAATGATATTCAAAAGGGAAGCGTATACAACATTACCGCTGTTGGACAAAGGCCACGCTCCGCTACTATAGATTCTGTTGTATCGCAGATCATTGCACTTCTTACGGAAGTGGATATTGGACGAGGACACATTTTATATCTGTTAGATCCTCCGCTTGAACTTGAGAGCGATCCGGGTATATATGTGGTTGAAACAACCTTCATCTGCTATCCGACAATCTACAATAGAGTAAAACAGTGACCATGCGGGTTCCCGCAAATATGATATATTAGGAGGAAAACAATATGGCTACTACCAATGTCCGTAATGACCTTATTCCGTTGAAGTCTGGTATTGTAAGACTGATTCCCCTGGATGCGAATGGCGATCCTATCTACAAGGCTGCTATCACTACCCAGAGAAACTTCCTGACTTCTACTCAGGTGACTACCACCAGAGCGTCCGAAACTCTTCCCAACGGCAATGGTTCCGACAAGGACTATCCCACCGATGAGAAGTTCAATCTGGCTCTGGTAACTCAGATCTACGATCCCAAGTTCCACAATACCCTGGCGGGAAGCGTAACTGCCGGAGCGGTTCTTCCTATCCTCTACGATACTACCATTACCGTCACTAAAAATGCGTCTGCGTATGAAGTGGATCTGACTGAGAAGGAGCCTGCTGCTTCTCCCGACGGAAAGTATTACTTCGAGATCCGTGATTCCTATGGTAATCTGCTTGAGCAAGTAGATACTACCGTTGCGGAAGGAAAGTTTAAGTATGATTCCGATACCAAGAAGCTGTCCTTCGATGCCAGTGCTGAAAACAAGAGCTATTCCTGCGTCTACTATGTTGCCGCAACTGGTGGTGAGGCTTATGAATCCAACCCGATTCTGTCTAACCCTCAGTTTATGATCGAGGTATACGGAGAGATGCAGAGCGCCAACTACGGTGGAACTGTTCTTCTGCATGAGCGTATGCTTCGGGCCACTGTTTCCGGCGACCTTCCCAACGTAACTTCTCAGAAGTCCATTTCCGCTCCCATCACCTATAACTTCGCTTCGGCTCCTGTGCCACAGGGTAAGTCGGCGTTCTATCAGGCTTTTGTGCCTCAAGCGCAGTAATCAAAGATAAGGGGATATAAACATGAGCAACGAAATCAACAAGGAATCCGACCGGCAGAATATGCTTGAGCGTGGCGAATTTGTAGCCAATGGTTACAAGTTTGTAGTCAAGCCGATCTGTCTGGGAGAGGAAGATGAATACCTGGAAGATGTTCCGTATGTTTTATATCCTCAAATGAAAGAAGGAAAAGACCCTACTGATAAGGATTTGAGCCGATATGCAATTGCGCTCTTCCGAAATCCAAGTGGTGGTGACGATGAAAAGTCGCTGGGGTTCATTGAAAGAATTAAACTTTGGTTCCACAAGAAATTTTCTAGGGACTATAAGTACTATTCTGACAACCCCAGCGTACTTGGACTCGTTAAGTGGATCGAGAAAAAAGTATATTACAACGGAAAACATATCCGCTTTTACGACTTGGAACGGAAGTATGGTTTGAACAAAACCGAAATCGTAAAGCTATTTGGTTTCTTTCAGGATATGTCGGGTTTTTGAAGGCGGAACAGGACGGCTCTGATAGAAGCGACTGTTCCGCTTCTTCTTTATCATTAGAGGAATTATTCTCTGTTCTCATGTATTATGGTCACATGAGTAAAGCGGAGATACTATCCAGCAGCAGAAGGTTTCTTATCGCAATCTATCAAAGCTATGTGCGTAGAGCCTGTGAGAATCTTGGAATATCTCCTGATGGTGATTCCAAGTCCCAAAATTCTGACGGCACAATGTTGAGCGAGAGTGATTATCCTTCTGAGTTTGTCTCTTTTAGTCAGGCCGAAAGAGAGAAATATTTAAGCGAGTGCAATGAGAGTTCCGAGGACTTTATGAGCAAATTCCCTAAAGTAAAATGGTAAGGGGTGATTCTAAATGGCCGATAACAAGTCTGGTGCGCAACATATTACTAGGCTTGATTTTGATATAAGTGGTATCCTTCAAACCTTACAAGAGGTTGATGCACAGACTAGGAAGTATGGAATAGAAATCGGCAAGAATTGGGCTGCCAGTGTAAAGGAAGGGATGGATTCTGTTAATCTTTCCAATGTGAAGCCTCCTTCCATCATAGATGAAAACCAATTAAAATCCGCAAAGTCTCAACTTGATAAGGTAGCTGAATCTTATAGTAAACTTGCCAAAACTGTAATGACTTACGATGCAGACAACAACTTGCTTCGTGGGTCTATTACTTATGACGATTCCGCTGGAAAGAAGATTGTAGAGCAGTATCAAATGATAGATAAAGAGTGGAAAAAAATCACGTCCACTCAAACCAATGATTATCAAAAACAAGAGAAACAGGTACAGCAGGTAGTATCTCAGATCGATAGAATGATAGAAAAGCAGAAGCAGTTTAATTCGACTGTTTCCAAGCAAAAGACTTCTTCTGTCAACCGATCTATCATTTCTGAAAATAATTCCTACATTTCCAGTCTGGAAAAACTCAATGAAGAGATAAAGCGGACCGGATACGTTACCAAGGAACAAAGGGATCAAATCGATAAATACAACAGCCAGATTAAGGAACTATCTGGATATTACGAAGAAGCTGGAACAAAAGGGCAATCTTTTATTCAGAAAACCTTTGACAAGGCAAAATGGTTAGCTGCGTTTTATGTTGTCAATGAACTAAAAAATGGGTTCTTGGCTACCATAGATATTATCAAAAGCACTGAGGATGCTGTAGTTGACCTGCAACGTGTTCTGAATGATAATAGTATCAGTCAGAATAGAATGTCTGATGAACTGTATGAAATTGCAGATCAATATGGTAGAACATTTGATGAGGTTGCAGAGGTAAGCACTAAGTTTGCTCAAGCCGGTTATAGTTGGACTGAAACGGTAGAACTTACCAAGAACACTATGCTGGCCCTGAATACCGCAGAACTGGATGTAACGCAATCTACCGAAGGCTTGATTGCTATTATGAGCCAGTGGAATCTTGAGGCAGAGGATTATGCTTCTGTTATTGACAAGATCAATATTACTGCGGACAACTTTGCTATCAATTCTGAAAACATTGTTGCGGCCTTGCAACGTGCTTCTTCTAGTGCCAAAAACGCTGGTATAACCCTTGAGGAAACTATCGGCATTATTACCGCTCTTGGCGAAGCTACCGGAAGAAGTGGCGAAAATATTGGTACTGCCCTTAACTCTTTGATTATATACACATCCAAGTCTGGTGCTTTGGAGACATTTGCACAGGTAGGAAGCGACGCTATGAAAAAGGTTGTTGCCGACTACCAAAAGGGAGCTGTATCGATCTATGACGTTTGGGTTCAACTTTCCAAGGAACTATCCAATCTGACTGCACAACAGCAAGCGGCACTTTTCCAGAGCGATGAATACGCTGCGTTTGCTGACGAATTGGAAGCCCAAGCTACAGAGTTTACTTCTCAGATCAAAGATGTGTATGGAGCTGCTGGTACATACCGTCAGAACTATTTTATTGCTCTTCTTAACGATCTCAGCACAGCAGAAGATGCAATCAAGGGCATGGCAGATGCAGAGGGATACTCCATTGCAGAAAATGAGAG
>ERZ1643251.989-NODE-989-length-35064-cov-5.951127_pt1 | contig 35064 bp, 24 predicted proteins | sample MGYA00579261_ERZ1643251 | MGnify/ENA primary metagenome ERZ1643251 (study PRJEB29033, sample SAMEA4952267) | chicken gut metagenome | biome: Broiler Chicken; feature: Gastrointestinal Tract; material: Caecum | place: Ireland | collected 2018 | study: Broiler... | reverse complement strand
GTTTTGTCGTTTCGGTATAAATACCGGCTTCGATTGCTCCGATGATATTGGAGAGCGCTTTATTCGTATTTGCGAGTTCCCGTTCGTAGTACCGTAGGTCTGTATCGTCGGTAAGTTTCTTTTTGTGCTTTTCGAGAATGCCTTTTACGATAAGCTCCATATTCGCAGGTTCGCAGATTTTTTTGAAAAGTGCGTCAATGACGAATTGTTCAAGCGTTTCCTTTTTCATCGCTTTATTTTGACAACCTGTTTCTTTTTTAATAGAAGGGCATTTGTAGTAACGCCATATCGTTGTATCTTTGGATGTGCTTGTAGCCGATCGGAGAGGTTTGCCGCAATAGCCGCAGAATGCTCTGCCTTTGAGGATATAATCCACGCCAACGACGTGTTTGCCGTATTTGTTAGAGTCAATTTTGGATTTCACTACTTGGAAAAGTTCTTTCGGGATGATAGGCGGATAAATTTTGTTGTAAATCTCATCGTGGATGCGGTATATCCCGGTGTACTTTTCCTGTTGCAGCATTGCGTAAATTGCTGCCGGAGTAAATGTTTTCCCACGGTTGAGGATGCCTTTATTGTGGAGTTCATTAACGATTTCGCACATCCGTTTGCCGTTGGCATAGTCCGTGAACATCTGCAAGAGAATTGCTGCTTCGTGTTCGTTGATAATGACTTTTAACGCTGTCCCTACAGGTTTGCCGTTTACTTCCGTAGTAAGCTCTTTCAATGAATACCCGTAATTGATGTTACCGCCGATGAAATTGCCTTTGAGTCTGGTCTCTCGCATACCGCGTTTTGTCTTCTGCGATAGCTCTTCGCTGTAGTATTGGTTCATACCTTCTAATAGTTCAAATGGACATAGTAGTTTTGGCGGTATTTAGGGGTAAAATGGCTATAAAATCGAGTCGATATCGACTTTATAATAGATATGAATCTCTTGCGGCTTTCCTGTGACTGTTTCTTTGCCGCCGATGATAAGCTTTTCAAATAACTCCAAACACAGCTCACGGGTAAGTTTCGGGGCGTGTAAATGCTTTTTCATCCGCTGTATAAATTCGTCAACGTCCGTTACGGCTTTCTCGGTTTCTTCAAGCTCTTGCTTAATATGAGCAACACGCTGTTTGAGTTCGGTTTGCTCGGCGGTGTATTTATCTATCAACCGCACGCAAACGCTTTCGGGAATTTTGCCCGCGACCTTTTCTTCAAACGCGCTTTCAATCAGTTTATCAAGCTCGGCAATACGTTTTTCGTCTTTATGTAATTCTTTCTTGACGTCGGATTGATTTTTATCCGCAAATGCGGCGGTATGTTTCAAATATTTTCGTCTGAAATCTTCTTCGTCAGCTACTATCTTTTGTGCTTTATCTTTCACATCGTTTAGAATGATTTGCTCTAAAACGGGTACGGTTATAAAATGACTGAAACAAGCGGAAGAACCCATACGGCTTTTGTTTCCGCAATTAAAGTTGAAATACGGAATGTCTTTCGGCATATTCCAACCTAATCGCATTTTCGCGCCGCAATCCGCGCAGTACATCAGTCCCGAAAGGGGGTGCATAAATCCTCTTACGGTATGCTTTCCGTGTCCTACGGCTTTTTCAACTTCCTTGACTTTATCCCATAATTCTTTGGATATGATCGCCTCGTGAGCGTTCTCCGTCACGATCCATTCTTCTTCGGGACGGCGTTGCCACTTATGGTTTTTGTACGATATAGTCGTGGTTCTGTGTTGGGCGAGCCTGCCTATATACGCTTGATTGGCAAGCAATGTTCTCAATACAGTGGTATGCCATAAGTGCGAAGGATTTTTTACTGTGTTTACACCCGTCGTGGCTATCCTGTAATCGTTGGGCGTAAGGATATGTTCGGAATTGAGAATATCCGCTATCTTTCGCGGCGTCATACCCATAGCACGCATTTCGAAGATACGTTTTACTATGGCCGCGGTTTCTTCGTTTACCTGCAAGGTGCGTTTTTCGTCTGTTCCGAGGTTATAGCCGTAAGGGGCGTGCGACATTCCGTTCTTTCCGTTTTTTGCATTTTGAATACGCACGGCACGTAACTTCTTGCTCGTCGCGGCAGCCCACCATTCGTTGAAAACGTTGGTAATCGGCATCATGTCCATAGCGGTGGTATCTTTGTTTTCGGTGTCGATATTGTCTGATAAAGCGATAAAGCGTATGTTATATAACGGGAAAACGTAATCGAGATATTGTCCGACCATGATGTAGTTTCTTCCGAAACGGCTCATATCCTTTACGAGGATCGTATTGATGACGCCTTGCTTGACATCATCGAGTAAGCGTTGTACACCCGGGCGGTCGAAGGTCGTTCCCGAAAAGCCGTCGTCTACATAGATTTCGCGGAGCGTCCAGCCTTGTTTCTCAATATAATCCGAAAGAATAGCCTTTTGATTTTCGATAGACAGGGATTCGCCTGCGCGTTCGTCGTCGCGGGAAAGCCTTACGTACATTCCCACGATATAATCTTTATTGTTTTGCTTTGTTTGCATATTTTTCACTCCTGAGTAATTAAGCGGATTGTTTGATTTCTGCAAGCGCCTGTTTGAAGGCATAATCGCAGATGATTTTTTTGAAATCTTTCTTGCCTGTATAGTGACTAACGACGATATATTGTTTGCCGCAAATTACTTCGGTACGGGTGGTGGTCCCGTGTCCCGACCTATCCTGTTGCAAGAATTTCTCATGTGCGTACATAGCTGTTTCCATAAGATACCTCCTCCATGGAAACAGCATACTTGTACGCGCGCGGGAATGTTAGAAACGCCGTCCCGACATTTTCCCAACGAAGCCGAACGATTTGCAATTTCGCCTATGACCGATTGATACATAACCTAATCTCCTTTGCCGAACTTTTCTCTTTCGACGAAACAAAAGAAAATCGGAAAAGGGCAAGCCGTCAAGGAAAAAGAAAAAACATTGCATGAACGGCTTTTCATGCAATGTTTGAAGCAATGTTTTTTCCCTTGAAAAATCACGCGTATTTCTGATCTCATTCCACGGCGCAGACTTTTTCCGATACAACCACCAGTCGAAAGAGAAAAGGAAATAAGTTGTATCAGTAAAATGGAAATGCACGATTTTAAAACTTTCGTGCTCAAAACGCTATGGAATTTAATTCTCGGGAATGTTATAATATAAATGATACAATAAAGTAGTCGCAGAATGCAAGGAGTGAAGTATATGAAAAATCCAATCGATACGAATTTAAGCGGAAAGGTGGCGGTCGTAACGGGTGCGGGCGGGGTGATCTGTTCGGTGCTTGCAAAGGCGCTTGCCGTTGCGGGCGCAAAGGTTGCGCTTTTGGATTTGAACGAGGAAGCGGCGAAAAAGTATGCCGAAGAAATCGCAGCCGAGGGCGGCACGGCAAAGGGCTACAAGGCAAATGTGTTGGAGAAAAAAAGTCTTGCCGAGTGTCATAAACTTATACTTAAAGACTTCGGCACGGTGGATATTCTCATCAACGGTGCGGGCGGCAACAACCCGCGTGCGACGACGGACAAGGAATACTATTTTGCGGGAGATATCGACGCGGATACGAAGTCGTTTTTTGATCTCGACCAGAGCGGCGTGGAGTTCGTGTTCAATCTCAATTTTTTGGGAACGCTTCTGCCTACGCAGGAATTTGCGCGCGATATGTTAGGGAAAGAAGATTGCAACATCCTCAATATTTCGTCGATGAATGCCTACACGCCACTCACGAAAATCCCCGCTTATTCGGGCGCGAAGGCGGCAATCAGCAATTTTACGCAGTGGCTTGCCGTTCATTTTTCCAAGACAAACATAAGAGTTAATGCAATCGCGCCCGGATTCTTTTCCACAAAGCAAAACGCCAAGCTCTTATGGAACGACGACGGCACGCCCACGGCGCGCACGGGCAAGATTCTTGCCGCAACGCCTATGGGTCGGTTCGGCGAGGTAGAGGAGCTTATCGGCGCGACGTTGTTCCTTCTTGACAAAAAGGCGGCAAGTTTTATTACGGGTGTTGTCATTCCCATTGACGGCGGATTCTCCGCATACAGCGGGGTTTGATTGTCTCTATTTGTTGGAATACGGCAAACCTTCTACTGGAAAACGATCATGAAATTTTTTGACGATAAAGTTTTATTACATACGCCAACGGCGATAAGGCTGTACCATAAGATAAAAGATTTGCCCATAATCGACTATCACTGTCATCTCGACCAGAACAAGATAAAAGCGAATGATGCGTTTTCGGATATCGGCGAGCTTTGGCTTGCGGGCGACCACTACAAATGGCGCGCGATGCGGCTGTGCGGCGTGGACGAAGAGTTTATCACAGGCAAAGCAAGTTTTCACGACAAGTTTTTGAAGTACGCCGAAATCGTTCCGCAGCTGATCGGCAATCCGCTGTATTACTGGACGCATCTCGAATTAAAGCAGATTTTCGGAATTTGCGAACCGTTAAACGCAGCAAGCGCGGAGCAAATTTACAGGCAAGCGAACGAAAAACTGAAAACACTTTCCGTGCGCAAGCTTTTGAATTTTTTCAACGTGGAGTATATCGCCACGACGGACGATCCGTGCGACGATTTGAACGCCCACGGCGTTTACGGCAAAACGACCGTCGCGCCGACGTTCCGCCCCGATAAGCTGTATTCGCTCGACGGCGGGTATTTGGAACGGCTTGGAAACGCCGCAGGTATCGCAATTAAAACGCTTGACGATTTCTTGCGTGCGATTTCGATTCGGTTGGATTATTTCGTTGCGCACGGCTGTAAAATAACCGACCACGGATTCGAACGGTTTCCGAATAACTATATCGATTATAACGGCGCGGTATATCTGTTCAATCACTGCAAGGATCTGACCGAGGACGAAAAAGAAGCATTTTTCGGTTTTCTGCTCGTATGGCTTGCAAAGGAATACGCAAAACGCAACCTTACCATGCAAATACATTTTGCCGTTGTTCGTAATAACAATACCGAAATGTTTATAAAGTGCGGCGCGGACAGCGGGTTTGATTTAATCGGCGAAAGGCAGTCCGTGAAACCCGTTATAAAATTCTTGAATCAGTTTCGGGATAACGAACATCCGAAAATTATTTTATACACGTTGAACGACAGCAATCTCGCCGAAATAGCGGCGGTAACGGGCGCATTCCGTAACGTTCGCATGGGCGCGGCGTGGTGGTTTAACGACACGGTGCAAGGAATTAAACGCAATCTTTCCACGATAGCGGAATATTCCGCGCTCGGAACGAATCTCGGAATGCTCACGGACAGCCGCTCGTTTTCGAGTTACTGCCGTTTCGACTTTTTCAGAAGAATCGTATCGGATTATGTTGGCGGAAATGTGGAATCGGGCGAATATGACGAACGCGCTGCCGAGCAGCTTTTGTACAATATTTGTTACGCCAATGCAAAGGCATTTATGAATTTATAAAAAAGGAGAAAACCATGAAAAAATATGCCGTGATCGCGCCGTCGAGCATGGGGGTCAGAATCGCGCCCGAGAACAGACAGCCCGTAGCAACTTCCGATTTATTCCGTATGCAGGCGACGAGCGCGGAAACGAACGTTTTAAGTATTTCGGCGGGGCTCGGCAAGCCTGTAAAGGTATTAACGACTTTTGTAAAAGACAGCCCGATTGCGTCGTTTATCAAGGGCGACTTGCGCCGCCGCGGAATTGACTATGAGGGCAAGGAAGTTCCGCAGGGCGGTCCGTGGGGCTACCGTCATCAATTCAATATCGCCGATTCGGGTTACGGATTGCGCGCGCCGCGCGTGACAAACGATCGGGCGGGGGAAGTGGGCAGAACGCTCACCGTATCCGATTTCGACCTCGACCGTATTTTCGGGGAGGAGGGGTGCGAGGTGCTTCATTTGAGCGGGCTCATCTGTGCGCTCTCGCCTGACACGGGGAATTTCTGCTTGCAGCTTGCGCGTGCGGCGAAAAAATACGGAACGAAGATTTCCTTCGATCTCAATTATCGCGCTTCCTTCTGGAAGGGCAGGGAAGAAGAACTTGCGGAGATATTCAAGGAGATTGCAAGCGCGGCGGATATTTTAGTCGGCAACGAGGAGGACTTTCAGCTCTGTCTCGGAATCGAGGGACCCGAAGCGGGCGGCAAGGAGATTGCAAGTAAGATTGAGAGCTTTAAGGGCATGGTGAAAAACGTAAAGAAAGCCTATCCAAACGCCACGACCTTTGCGACCACGCTCCGTCAGGTAGTGTCTGCCAACGAGCATTTGTGGGGTGCAATCGTATTGCACGGTGACGAATGGACGGTGATAGAGCCACGTTCCATTCCCGTGCTCGATCGGATCGGAGGCGGCGACGGATTCGTGGGCGGCTTGATTTACGGATTCGTGCAGGGTTGGGAAGCGGAGAAGTGCGCGCAATTTGCTTGGGCAAGCGGCGCGTTTGTGACGACGCTTGTAACCGATTTCGGGCTTCCCGCAGACGAAAAACAAATTTGGGACATTTGGGCGGGAAATGCCCGCGTGCAAAGATAAGGAGAATCAATCATGCAGGCAGACATCGGAATGATAGGACTCGCCGTAATGGGGAGCAATTTGGTCAAAAACATGTTAAGCAAGGGCTTTTCGGTCGCAGTTTACAACCGTGAACCCGAAATGACCGAACATTTTGCCGAACAAAACAAAGGGAAAAAGTTTATCGCAACTTATTCCTACGAGGAGCTTGTCAAAAATATTGCGCGTCCCCGCAAAATCATGATGATGATACGCGCGGGAAAGCCCGTGGATATGGTGATAGACGAGCTTTTGCCGTATTTGGACGAGGGAGATATTATTATTGACGGCGGAAATTCGCATTTCCCCGATACCGCGCGCAGAACGGCGTATGTCGAAAGCAAGGGTTTCCGCTATATCGGTACGGGCGTTTCGGGCGGTGAGGAAGGTGCACTCAAAGGACCTTCGATGATGCCGGGCGGCTCGCCGTCGGCATGGGAAGAAGTCAAACCGATTTTCCAAGCAATTTGTGCGCACATAAACGGAAAGCCGTGTTGCGATTGGGTAGGGGAAAACGGTGCGGGACACTTCGTTAAAATGGTGCATAACGGTATCGAATACGGCGACATGCAACTTATCTGCGAAAGCTATCAGCTTATGCGCGATTTGTTGGGGCTTTCTGCCGACGAGATGAGCGAAATTTATAAGGAATGGAACAAAACCGAACTCGACAGTTATTTGATCGAAATTACGGGGAATATTCTTGCGAAAAAAGATGCGGACGGAACACCGCTTGTCGAAAAAATTCTCGATACGGCGGGACAAAAGGGAACGGGCAAATGGACGGGCATTGCCTCGATGGACGAGGGCGTTCCGTTAACGCTCATTACGGAAGCGGTCTATGCGCGGTGTCTTTCCGCAATGAAAGAGGAGCGCGTTCGGGCGGCGCAAGCTTATTCGCGTAAAAAGCCGAATTTCACAGGCGATAAAAAGCAACTGATCAACGACGTTAAAAATGCGTTGTACTGCGCGAAAATCGTTTCGTATGCGCAAGGGTATACGCTTATGCGCTCGGCGGCAAAGACGTACGGTTGGAATCTCAACTACGGCGGAATCGCGCTTATGTGGCGAGGCGGCTGCATCATTCGATCGGCGTTTCTCGGAAAAATTAAGGAAGCGTACACGGCGAACCCCGAACTTACCAATCTCTTGCTCGATCCGTATTTTAAAAGCGCATTGGAAAAGGGCGCCGAAAGCTGGCGGAAAGTCGTAGCGACGGCGGTTTTGAACGGCATTCCCGTTCCCGCCATCTCCTCCGCGCTCGAATATTTCGACGGATATACCACAGAGAATCTGCCCGCAAATCTTTTGCAGGCGCAACGCGATTACTTTGGTGCGCACACCTATGAACGTTGCGATGCGCCGCGCGGAAAGTTTTTCCATACGAACTGGACGGGCGAGGGCGGCGATACCGCTTCGACCGCTTACGAGGTATAAGAAGTATAATATGAATATTTCTTTATGCTCGCCGCGCGAGCAGGGCTTGACGGCAGAGAAAATAAGGGGGGCGCTTTTTTGTTCGTTAGAGGGTAGAAATCTTAAAAAAGTTTTGATCGTTCCGCCCGATTTTACGCGGTTTCACTCGAACGCGGGTTTTATTACGAACGTATATTATCATGCCTTAAAGGACGTCGCGCAGGTGGATATCATGCCCGCGCTCGGCACTCACGTAAAAATGACGAAAGAGGAGTGCGCCGAAATGTACGGCGATATCCCCTATGAAAAGTTTCTCGAACACAAATGGCGAACCGACGTCGTAAAAATCGGCACGGTACCCGCCGATTACCTTGCGGAAATATCCGAAGGAACTTGGTCGAAACCGATTGACTGCGAGGTCAACAAAATTCTGTTCGAAGGGTACGATCTTATTTTGTCCGTAGGGCAAGTCGTGCCGCACGAAGTCGTCGGCATGAGCAATCATTCCAAAAATATTTTGGTGGGATTGGGCGGCAGCAATTTTATCAATTCTTCGCACATGGTCGGCGCGCTCTACGGGTTGGAGCGCATGATGGGCAAGGACAATACCGTCACGCGTAAATTATTCGATTACTGCGTCACAAAATTTTTGAAGGATTTGCCCATTCTTTGGGTGCTTACGGTCACGACCGCGCCGAACGGAATCATTCAAACGCACGGCTTATTCATCGGCGAGGACAGAAAGCCGCTCGAAGACGCCATCGCGCTGTCGCAAATCAAGAATCTCGATCTTGTGGAAAAGCCGATTAAAAAATGCGTGGTGTATCTTACGCCCAAAGAGTTCAAAAGCACGTGGCTCGGAAACAAGTCCGTTTACCGAACGCGTATGGCGATTGCCGACTACGGTGAACTGTTAGTGCTTGCGCCCGGGATCGAAAAATTCGGCGAGGATGCGGGCGTGGATCAGCTGATCCGTAAATACGGTTACGTGGGACGGGAAAGAGTGCTCGAACTTTACAAAACCGAAAAGGATCTGCAAGACAATATGAGCGCGGCGGCGCACTTGATTCACGGGTCCTCGGACGGGCGTTTTACGATTACTTATGCCGTGAAACGCATCAGCAAAGAGGAAATCGAGAGCGTAAATTTCAACTACGCGAATTACGATGAAGCGGTCAAGCGTTACGATCCCGAAAAGCTTTCGCTCGGGTGGAACACGTTGCCCGACGGCGAAGAAATATTCTTCGTACCTAATCCCGCATTGGGATTATGGATGTCGAAAGACCGTTTATAATTCACAGGAGTCAAGAATAATGATTGAAAATGCTTTGGTAAAAAGAAATATTTCTTTGAAATTAAAAATTACGATTAAAAGCCTGATTTCATTGGGTATTGTCGCGTTGGCTGTCGTTTTGCCGCAACTCGTCCATTTATGGTTAGGCAAGTCGGGCGGCGCGATTCTCAACCCCATATACCTGCCGATTCTTCTCGGCGGTTGTCTTTTGGGCTGGTCGTGGGGATTGGGACTTGCTGTCGTTTCGCCGCTTATCAGCTGTGCAATTACGACGGCGGCAGGCAATCCCATGCCTACGATTGCAAGAGTTCCGTTTATGATCGCAGAGCTCGTCGCGTCGGTCGCGGTTGCGGGACTGTTTTCAAAAAAGATTGCGCAAAACGGTTGGATGGCATTCCCTGCCGTGTTGCTTGCGCACGTTGCGGGCAGAACGGTTTATATGCTCCGTTTGCTTATTTTCGGTCAGGTAAATCCGCTTACGTTCGGAAATTTATGGTCAATGTTGGAAGTCGGGTTTACGGGCGTTTTGGTTCAATCGGTTATCGTTCCCTTGATTGTTATGGCGTTAAAATGGCTGTTGGATCGGGATAAAAACAAGAAAAAAGAATAATCAGCGTAAAAGTAAATAACCGCTCTCGCAAGAGAGCGGTTATTTACTTTTAGGAAAGAAATACTTTTTTGACCGCTTCCAAATATCCGTAGCCGTTGAGTGTATCGGGTTCCAAATAGCTTCCTTCCGTCCACTCGTTCCAGGAATTGATTGTAATAAGCGGCGGTAGATTCGGTCGTTGGTCTAAATATTCCTTTGCATATTGCAAAGCGGTTTGAAAATTTTCGGGAGTATTGTTTTTTGTGATGCCTTCGATAAAATCGTAGGAACGCGAATTGTTGTCCCATCCGACCGATACATGAGGAAAATAGGGGATTCCGACATGATTGTATTTGTTCCACAGCTCTTTCGCTTCTTTGGCAAGAACTGTGTAATCTCGATTGATATCCATAATATGGCAGAACTGATAATGCGTAAAGCTATCTGCGCCGATTTCTTTCATCGCTTTGAAATAATCGAGCGATTGCTTGCTGTCGACGCCGCTGTAATTGATGTTAACGTCGTTTCTGTCTAAAAGCTGGATATGAATTCCGCTCAATCCCGCCTTAACAACTTTTTCCCGCAGATAATCGATTGCGTTTTTCGCCTGTTCGATACCGCCGAGTCCGCGGATAAATTCGCACAAGTCGTAAATCGATAATACGGGTTTCCCGTCAATCTTATAATAGTTGTCCTGCATAAAATATTTTTCGATCAAGCGGGTTGTTATCGCTTCGAATTTAGCGAAATCGGCAATTCCTTCCCAAATTTTCGTTTGGCAAGCTTCCGTATTCGACAGCTCTTTATTCCATACGTTGTTTGCGGCATGATTCGCCCACATGATATAGAATTGCATCCGATTGCGGTTGCGCGCTTTCAAAAAACCGTCGTTTAAGCAGTTTTCCAAAAAGGGACGGTTGTCGTACCAATACCAATCGAAAATGAATACGTTAACGCCGTGGCTTGCCGCGGCGTCGATTTCCATTTCTATAATGCGCGGGTCTGCTTCGTTCACATATCCCCAAAGCGGCTTTCGCGGATAAGTATGACCTTTGAATTTCGGCTGTGCGCTTTTGACGGTTTGCCATTCTCCCATGCCTTCCCGCCAAAACATTCTCGAACGTAAATCATCGCCCGTAAAGGCGGGCCAAAAGTATGCCGCAACGTCGTAATTTCTCACAGTACACCTACCGTATTTTCGTATTTTTCTTATATGATAAATGCGATTTGTCTGCTTGTCAATACGTGAAACCGAGTTCAGCCGAAGTCTGAATATTTTTTGCCCGAAAATAAATGTAACGCTATCGGTTGGATTTGTCGGCGGCGGGGTTTGTGCCGAGTATTTTTTTATATTGCAAATAAAAGGTCGAGTAATTGCGGAATCCGCAACGTTCTGCGGCTTCCGTCGGCGGGATTCCGTTTTCAATCAACTGTTGCGAAATTAATATTTTTTTACGGGTGATATACTGCATCGCGCCGATATTCATGTATTTATGGAACGTATGGGTAATCCAGGAAGGGCTGACAAAAAACTCATTGGCAATAGAAGTTAAACTGAGTATATTAGCGAGATTTGTTTCGATATATTGTAAAATTTCGCTTAACAGGGGATGAACGGGAATAGTCGTTTTTGAATTTTCGTTAGACGCATTGTATTTCAGTTCTGTTAATATTAAATTCAGGTATTTTATAAGGACGTTGTATTTGTCTTGATCCTGATACCGCTCTACCGAATAGATTGCGTTTTTATAAAGTTTATGAATTATGCTTTCTTTTGCTATGTGATAAAAGGGAGAGAAATCGTTCAAATTTTGTTGCAAATCGGAATGGACGTGTTCTTTGGAAAAATTAAAATAAATTCTGTGATAAGGCATATCGGAAAGAATTTTCGGAAAATGAAAAACGGTCGGGCGGATAAAAAGCATATCGCCTGCGTTCAGATGATATAACGAAGACCCCAAAGTGTAATCGACGTTGCCCTGCAAAAAGAAATAGAGCTCGTATTCGTTGTGCATATGTCGTTTGAGCATAGAGGGAACCGACATAGAGTCAAACATATCCCGGAATATGAAATTGCCTTTTTCAAACATACTCATAAAGACATTGTAGCATAAATCACGCTCGTTGGCAATTATATGAGCCGAAAAATAAATATAATATGCTAAAATGGCAATGGAATTGAAATACAGGTACTGTTATAATAATTACGAAGAAAAGTTTACGGGAAACTTTAAGAATGTTAAACGGGAAATTTATCGGCGTCGTTCAAAAATCGAATACGTTTGTCGTGGAGAAAGAATTTATCGCAAGAGCGGGAAACGCAAAATTAAAGATTGCCGCGCTCGGATTGTATTTTGCCGAAATAAACGGAAAACGAGTCGGGGATTTCTATTTGACGCCGGGGTGGACTTCGTATCGCCATACGTTGCAGGTGCAGGAATACGACGTAACGGCGTTGATTCGTGACGGAAAAAATATAATTTCTCTCACTGTGAATACGGGCTGGTATCGCGGAAGACTCAGTTGGTGCGAAGAACGTGAAAATTACGGGGCGCAGTCGGCGGTATGCGCGGATTTAATCATGAACGACGGTTTGTTGACGACCGATGAAAGTTGGAATGCGCGCGAAAGCTGTATTCGTTCAAGCGGAATTTACGACGGTGAAATCCGGGATGATACGATACCGTTGAAGCTTCTCGACATATGCGAAGTCGGGTTTAATAAGCGCGCGCTTACGGCGCAAAGTTGCGAACCCGTGCGCAATATCGAGCGGATTGCCGTAAAAGAGGTAATCCGTACGACGAACGGTGAACTTGTGTACGATTTCGGTCAAAATTTATCGGGCGTTGCGGAGATAAAGACGCCTGAAAATTTTAACGGGACGCTGACGTTGCAGTTTGCTGAAATTTTAGCGGACGGAAATTTTTATACGGAAAATTTGCGCTCGGCTAAGGCGACGGACAGCTTTACCGTGCAAGGCGCAAAAACGCTGTGTCCGGAGTTTACATATCACGGTTTTCGCTATATGAAATTGAAGGGCGCGGAGTTGCCGCCCGAAAATATTACGGCAATCGTGCGTCATACCGATATGATGCGAACGGGCTGGATACAAACGGATCATGACGGATTCAACCGCTTATATGAGAACGTTATTTGGGGACAAAAAAGTAATTTTGTGGATATTCCCACCGATTGTCCGCAGAGGGACGAACGGTTCGGTTGGACGGGAGACATTAACGCTTTTTGTACGACGGCTGCTTATAACTATGACGTGCGCGGTATTTTAAAAAAATGGTTGCGCGATTTAAGAAGCGAACAGGCGGAAACGGGCGAGATTCCGCAAATTTGTCCCAATCTTTTCGAGAAGAAAACGTTTTGCACGGCGGCGCTGTGGAGCGATTCGATTGTAATGATTCCGTGGAAACTATACCGTATGTACGGAGACCGAACTTTTTTAACGGATAATTTCCCCGCCATGCAAAAATATCTTTCCGCTTATGAAAAGAACGTAGAAAACGGACTTGTCGTGCGCGGATTCAACTACGGGGATTGGCTTGCTTTGGACGGCGAAGCATCGCAGGAAAATACGCACGGCAGAACGGATATCGTTTTTTTGGCGAGCGCGTTTTATGCGGAATGTTTGCGGATTGCGGCGGAAATCGCAACGTTGCTCGGGAATCGGGCGGCGGAAGAATATCGTAACAAATATGAAATGAACCTGCAAGCGATTCGCTCCGAATACGTTGCGCCGAGCGGAAGAATTGCCTGCGATACAATGACGGCGCAAACGCTTGCGCTTGTTTTTCATCTTGTTCCGAAGGAATGCGTTCCTCACTTGGCAAAGTTATTGAACGATAACGTCATAGCGCACGGATACCGCGTTGTGACGGGTTTTATCGGTACGCCTTATTTGTTATTTGCATTGTCGGATAACGGTTATCACGATACTGCTTGCGGAGTTTTAATGAACGAAAATTTTCCGGGTTGGCTTTATGAAGTCAAGATGGGCGCGACGACGGTTTGGGAGAGATGGAACGGTTTGCTTCCGGGCGGTGTTCCCAATCCCGACGGAATGAACAGTTATAATCATTATGCTTACGGTTCGGTCATGGAATTTGTTTATCGCCGCATCGCAGGGATTCAAGAAACGGAGGCGGGCTTTCGGAAAGTAAAAATTATTCCCGCTCTCTGTCGCGGCATTTCCCGACTCAGAGCCGAATTTAATAGCGTGCACGGAAAAATAGTATCGGGTTATGAATTTACGGGCGATAAAGCGAAGTATTTCTTGGAATTGCCGAAAGACGTGGAAGGGGAATGGATATTGCCGAAGAAAGGATCGGTCACAGTAAGGAGCGGTTTCAATATAGTAATTGAAGATGTTGGAGGAGATTGTGAAATTGCCGAAAGTTAAATGTATCGTGCCGAAATGCTTATAGAAATTGAAAATTTAATATGATACAATTATTACAAAAAAGGATTGGTGCTAAATTATGATAAAACTTTGCGCGTTTTCAGACGAGGCGGGCGGCGGTTTAGAAACGCAAATTGCTGCGTTGCGGCGAAATAATATCTTATTCACTGAATTGAGAAGCGTAGACGGAAAGAACGTGTCCGAATTTACGGTAGAAGAAGCAAAAGAAATTTGCAACCGACTTAACGGCGAGGGAATTGCGGTTTGGTCGGTAGGCTCGCCTTTGGGAAAATGCGAAATTGCTATCGCGGAAACGGAGTGGAAAGAGCAGGTGAAACATATCTGTTCTCTTGCCAACGCCTTGAATACGGATAAAGTCCGTGCGTTCAGTTTTTTTCATGCCTACGGACAGAAAGAAAAGGTGTTCGATTTTCTAAATCTTGCCGCCGAAATTGCAAAGACGTACGGCGTAACGCTCTATCACGAGAACGAAAAGGAAATTTACGGCGATACCGCCGAACGGGTCGCCGAGCTCATGGAACATTTAATCGGGTGGAAATTTATCTACGATCCCGCCAACTATTTGCAGGTGGGAGAAACGGCGGAAAATACTTTGAAAAGATTCGTGCCCCAAAGCGATTATTTTCATATCAAAGACGTGATTGCGGGGACGGGCGAGCTCGTTCCTGCGGGGGAAGGCGACGGAGATATTCCAACCCTGCTGAGCATGATTGACAAAGATACGGTATTAACGGTTGAACCGCATCTTGCCGTGTTCGATTCTTACGCGCAGATTGACGGCAGTGAAATGTTACATAAATATCGTTTTGAAAGCAATACGGCAGCATTCGATACGGCGGTGAAAGCCTTGAAAAACTTATTGCGTAATAACGGTTGGACAGAAAATAACGGTGCATACGCGAAGGATTAACGGGAGTATAAAATGAAAAAAGTAAAATTCGGCATCATTGGCGTGGGAAATATGGGATTTGTCCATTTGAAGTCGTTTTGCGAAGGAAAAGTGCAAAACGGCGTTGTTACGGCAATTGCCGATTTAAACGCTAATAAACTCGCGGCGGCAAAGAGCTCGTGCCCTGGGAATTATGCTTGCTTTTCTTCGGGGATCGAATTGATAGACAATGCGGACGTGGATGCGGTAATTATTGCAACGCCGCATTACGGGCACCCCGAGCTTTCTATCCGCGCGTTGAAAAAAGGATTGCACGTAATTTGTGAAAAGCCCGCTGGCGTTTACACCAAACAGGTGAAGGAAATGAACGAAGTTGCGGCAAAGAGCGATAAGCTCTTTACCATGATGTACAACCAACGCACCAATCCGCTGTATATCAAAATGCATGATTTGGTACATAGCGGCGAGATTGGAGAGATTCGTCGCGTGAATTGGATTATCACCAATTGGTTCCGCACGCAATTTTATTACGATTCGGGTTCTTGGCGCGCGACGTGGGCGGGCGAGGGCGGCGGCGTGCTCATGAATCAATGCCCGCACCAGCTCGACCTGTTACAGTGGATTTGCGGCATGATGCCCGAAAAAGTGCGTGCATTCTGCCACTTCGGCAAATGGCACGATATCGAGGTGGAGGACGACGTAACGGCGTACATGGAATTCGGAAACGGCGCGACGGGCGTATTCGTAACGACGACGGCAGATACGCCGGGTACGAACCGCTTTGAGATTGTAGGAAGCAAGGGGAAGATTGTCTGTGAAAAGGACGAACTCATTGTGAGCAGAACGGGCGTCGACGTAAACGAATTTTTGAAAAACGCGATGGGCGGATTCGATGAACCGAAGTGCGAAACGGAAGTAATTCCGCAGAGCGGCGACAACCCGCAACACGTGGGAATTTTGAACAACTTCGCAAACGCCGTATTGGGGTTAGAACCGCTGTATGTAGACGGAAAAGAGGGCTTGAAGTGCGTGGAGCTTATCGATTCCATGCTGCTTTCTTCGTGGCTTGATAAAACGGTTTCCCTTCCCGTAGACGACGGTGAATATTGGGAAGAGCTCAAAAAGCGCATCGCCGTTTCCAAAGTCAAAACGGGCGAGGATATTTTGATTGACAATTCCATGTCCTTCGGCGGAACGAAATAAGCGGATTGCACAAAATAAGCAAGGGCGCGCCCTTGCCGTTACACCCGTGTAACGGCAAACAATTAAAGGGGTCGCAAAACGATGAACGAAGCAGAGAAAATAATTTTTATGAATGGAGGAAAAGAATGAACAAGACAAAAGGATTTGTAGCTATGGCAATGTGCGGAATGATGGTTTTGCCCTCCATAGCGGGTTGCGGAGGCGGCGGTGCGCCGGCGGACTTCACAAAGATTCAGGTGTGCATGCCTACGACGGAATTTACTTCGCAGTATTATACGGAGCTTGTGAATACTTACAATCAGACGCAGGGACAGCAAGATAAAGTATTCGCGCGGTTTATGCCGGGCGGCGCAAATCTTTCGGCGAGCCTTTCGACGACGCTCGGTGGGCGGAGCAGCGATTCGCAGGTACTGGGCGTAACCGATCAATATTTCAAAAATTATGCCGTTCAGAATTACTTTGTGAGCATCGAAGATTTATTAAAGGACGAATCGTTGCGCACGAAGGACGAGAGCGGAAATCCGATTTTAGATTTTGATGAGATTCCCGACGGACTTGTCGACCGTTACCGTTTGGATACTGCAACGCGCCGCGCGGGTGCGGGAACAAATTTGTACGGCATTCCCAACGGCGACAATCCCGAGGTATTTTTCTATAACCCCAACCATTTGCAGCAAGCGAACATGAAAATTATTTCCGTCGAAGAAGGCGATTTGGCGGCATATAATGCGGCGCATAATACGAGCTATGTCGCGCACGGCTATGCGGAATATCTTCAAAATCCCGCGCCGGGCGAAAATCTCGTGTCTTCGAAGAATCGTGCGGGAGATACCGTTTATAAGGTGTTCAACGAGGCGATTCCCATGAACTGGGAAGAGATGGTAGAGTTTTCCAAATATTTTACGCCCGAGTACGATACCGCAGATTGCAAAGCGCCTGCGGGCGTGAAATACGGTTTTCTTTCCGAGTGGTGGTTCTTTATGGGATGGTCGGTCGGCGGCGACTGCGTGGGATTCAATCCCGAAATCGGAAAATACGAATTTACGCTTGCCGACAGCAACGCAAACTATCTTGTAACGAAGAATTCCGTTACGGTGAACGGCTCGTCGTACAATGCGGGCGACACGCTGAAATTCCTCGATAAAAAATACGTTGCCGAACATACGGGCGACGCTGCCATTTCGAATTACTTAGCCGACGGTACGCTGTATGCCATCGATTCGACTTACGACGCGTTCAAAGAGTTCTGCGCGCTCGCCATGCCGACTTCGAAGAACGTTACGACTGCAGACCCAGAAAGACCGGGAAGCGTGACAACGCCCGGGTACGGAATAAGCCCCAACCCGTCGCTTTTCAAAGACAGCTCGTATGCGGCATATTTCACGTCGGGACAGGTGACGATGATTGCGCAGGAATATTCTGCGGCGAACAACGTTAAAACGACGAATTTTAGTAGTTTTTCCGCATGCGCAAATCCGCAGTACCGCGAATATGAGGGCGGATCGCTCGATCAAAACGGTAATTTGAAGGTAATCGGAAAGGACGGCTATACGGGACAGCTGAAAAAGGTAAACGAAACGGAGGTGGTCGGAAATTATACGACGGGCTCTATCTCTACGGCATTCGTAATTCCCAAAAATTCGGGCGGAGAAAAGGAATATCAGGCGGCTTGGAAGTTTATCCAGTGGGCGGCAAGCTTGGAGGGGCAAAAAATTCTTGCAAAAGGCAACAGTAAAATTCCCAACCAAACTGCATATGCGATGAGCGACGAGTTTACGCAGAGAGCAGACAAAAAATTCAACAATCAACTTGTGGCGAGCAAGCTTGCGCAGGTGTCGCGCGAGGGCGATTGGGCATATCTCGAAGACGGAGAATGGGTCAAGGTATGGTCGGGAGACTTAAACGATAAAGTGAGGAACGGCTTAATGGATCTTGACGTCTTTATCGAAACGGCGCTTACGCCTACGAACAATGCGTTAAAGGCGGATAAATATAAGATAGTCATTACAACCAAATAAAAGAAAAGGGGGAATGTTATGGATATATCCGTAAAAACGGAAGCGGCGGAAGAGTTTCGTATCGGCTCCCAATCGAAGCGAACTCTTCCCCGCAAGCATAAATACAGAAAAAGCGACAATATATTCGGGCTGGTAACAACGCTCATCCCCCTCGTTGCGTTTTTGTTTTTCAGCGGAAGCGTGCTTGTAATTGGGTTTATTTCGCAATTTACTACTATGGAGTATTATGACGTTTCGTCCATGCAGTGGAACAATTTCGAAACGTTCAAACGGATTTTTACCGATTCGCGGTTCGGTCATTCAATCGGGATTACGCTATGGCTCTTATGCTCGGAATTCGTTTCGCTTGCAATATCGCTCGGCGTGAGCGTTTTGCTCAGTAAAAACGTAAAGGGGAGCAAGACGATGCAGGTGCTGTACTTTATCCCTTATATCTGTTCGTCGGTCGCGGCGTCGCTCATTTGGATGCGTATGTTCGATTACGAAAACGGCATCATCAACTCTATACTGACGGGGTTGTTCGGCGAAGGGGCGCGCGTGCCCTGGAAGTCGAATGCCGCCGCCTTTACGTGGCAGATATTCATCGTGAACGTATGGAAAGCGCCCGGTTACGGGATTGTGATGTACAAGGCGGCAATGATGAACGTCGACCCCGGACTTTACGAGGCTGCCAAATTGGACGGTGCGGGTGCGTTTACGCAGTTTTGCAAAATCACGCTCCCCGCAATTGCGCCTACGACGTTCTACCTGTTATTTGCCGGTTTAATGGCGGGACTGATGACGTTCGATGTTCCGAGAATTTTTGTCGGAAACAGTTGGGACGGGAGCGCGGGGGTAGAGGATGCGGGGCTTTCCGTTGTGCTGTACTCGTATATCCGCGCCACGACTTATCACGATATCCCGGGCGCTTCGGTCATGAGCTTTACGCTCTTTGCGGTTTGCTTTATTCTTTCACTGATCTTGTTCAAGGTCCGCAGTAAGCTCGAAGGGGAGGACAGATAATGGAAAAGACCGTTCAAAAGAAACATTTGAAAATACCCGTTTCAAAAATCATTATCGTCGCGCTTTTGATTTTGTATCTGCTTTGGTTGTTCGTTCCGTTTTACGTTGTGTTTATCACGTCCTTCGTGAGCGATGCGGAATTGCAGTCTACGATGTCGTTTGTGTGGTTTCCGAAGCAGTTTGTATTCGACGCCTATAAAACGGTGTTTACCGAGGATATGTACGTACAGAACGGATTTTTGGCAATTTCGTCGCTCATCGTAGGCTTTTTGAACTCCATGTGGATTTCAATTGTGCAGGTCGGCTGTTCGCTCGTATTCGGCGGGCTTGCGGCATATTCGTATTCCAAAGTCGAATTTATCGGAAAGAATAAAATTTTCATGTTGCAGCTTGCGACAATGATGATTCCGATGGGGTCGCTTACGGTCATTTCTTATGTGTTTTATGACGCCATCGGTTGGACGCATACGTTTTTGCCGCTGATTATTCCAGGAATGTTCGGGGGAGCAAGCATGATATTCTTCTTGCGAAGCTATTTCGACCAGATATCCTCGGAATTCGTAGAGGCGGCAAAGATTGACGGATTGGGCAATTTAGGCGCTTACTTCTGCGTGATGATGCCCATAGCTGTGCCTGCGTTTGCGGCACAGTTTATCTTTGCGTTTGTGGGCAGTTTTAACAATCTCGCAGGACCGTTGCTTTACTTGTATCCCGGCGACCCCGCAACCTATACGTTGCAGGTTGTATTAAGCGAGATGCGCGATCAGTATTCGAGCGCGGCGGTTACAAGCGCGGTTGCGCTTGTGGGAATTATTCCGCTCGTCATCGTTTACGCCTTTACGCAGAAATTCTTTATCGAAGGCATTGCGGTAGGCGGAGTAAAGGGCTAAGGAATAAAGAGCTAATCGATTGATAATGGAGGAAAAAATGAAAAAAACAGGCAAAATAATATCCTTTGCATTGCTGTCGGCGCTGACGTTTTCGTCGTTAGGCGCGTTGACGGCTTGCGGAGAAAACGAAAAGAACTATGTGGCGATTCCGTATTACGACGGTATCGGTACGGAGTACAACGAAGCGTTGTTCAGAAAGAACGATTCGGAATTATCGCTTCCCGATCCTCATGTGCTTGAAATTACCGATCCGACGCATCCCGACTACGGCTATATTTATCTTTACGGCACGCATTCCACGATGGCGTGTTATAAGAGTAAGGATCTTACGAATTGGGAGAGCGTTTCCACCAATACGCTTGCGCCTGCGGTGAAGGACAGCGGCTGTCTGAATGCCGACCAATGGGCTCCCGCGGTAATATACGACGGCGGAAAATATTATATGTTCCTTTCGGGGACGGCAACGACGGAAGCGGCGGGAAACAAAGTCGGAGTTTCGACGTCGGGATACGGCTGCATTTTATATATGCTGACCTCTGACAGTCCTTCGGGACCCTTCGATTTTCCCGATTATACCGAACAGAACAGGGCGGAAAGTTATCTTGCGCCCGACGGAGAAACGACAATCGACTGTTCCGATCCGGTGGGACGGCACAGTTACTTCGATATGGCAAAATATGCCGCGCGCGTGGAGGAGCTCGAAGAGGTTGCGGGAAAGGACTTGTGGAGCGTTTATAATTACGACGGATATTTTTCGAATATCGACGCTTATCCGTTTATCGATACCGACGAGCATGGAAATGCCAATCGGTATATCTATACGGTGTTCCGTCGCCACGGCGAAACCAAGCGGTATCTTTGCGGCGTGGCGTGCAACGAGGACTGGACGCCGAAGCATGAAACGCTGACGCTTTTGACCTATGCGGGGTACAACGATGTGGTGGGCACGGAGGAATGTCCCTATCAAATCGGCTCGTTGATCGACGAGGGACCCGCAATGGTGAAGCACAACGGAAAGTATTATCTTGTGTACTCTTACGGGAACGGTCAGTCGGATTATCAGGTCGGTCAAGCGGTGAGCGATTCGCCGCTCGGAACGTACCGCAAATTGAGCGCGGCGGAGAACGGGAATATGCTTTCCAACGACGGCGGTCGCTTCGATTTGACGGGACCGGGCGGACAGACGTTGTTCGAAAAGGGCGGAAACGTATATCTCGTTTACCACCGCCAGCGTGTAAAGGGCGGCGGCGATAATCCCGACGACCGTGTGATTTGCGCGGATAAACTCGAATGGGTGACGGTCGACGGAGAGGGCGGCGAAAATTTAGACGTGTTGTATACCAACGGTCCTACGTTGAATTTGCAACCCAAATTTTCTTTGACTTCGGAATATTCCAATATTGCGGATTTGGCAACGGTTCGTGCGCAGAATACGGAAAACGGTTCTTCTGCGGAAACGCTCAACGACGGATTGATTGCGATGTACACGACGGACAGCGCGGACTTTAACGAGAAATACGTGAAGGAAACGATATTTACGGATACCGCGACGATCACGCTTACGTTCGACGATTACCGTACGGTGCGCGCGCTCATGATCTATAATTCCAAAAATATTGCAACCTCTTATCAGGGAATCAAGCGCATTGAATTCGACTGCGTAGATACCGAAGGGAACGAGGTTACAAATTATATTGCAAATCTCAAATTCGATTGGAAGGAAAACCGTCATTCCTCCAATGCGGAATCGTATAAGCATGCGTCGGCGGCGATTGCGGAATTCGATGAAATCAAATGCAAAGAAATCCGTATCACGATAGAGATTCCGCAAAAGGGCTGGCTCATCGAAGAGGACGGTACGCTCACGATTCCCGAATATGATTATATGACCTTCGAGCATCAAAAGAAAGTCGGAATTTCGGAAATCGTCGTGTTGGGGAAATAAAGGATAAGGGAGAAAAAACATGAATCAAAAAAACATAAAAAGGACGGCAATCGTCGCGTTATCCGCATGCTGTATGGCGTGCGCGGCAATCGGTTTCGCCGCTTGCGGCGGGACGGGATTGCCCGAGGAAAAACCGTCGGGGGATTATTCGTTCGAGAACTCCATTGCCAGGTTGGATAGCAACGTTACGCTTGACGGCAATCTCAACGAATCGTTTTGGAACGAAACGGCGCCCTATTATTATCGACTTGAAGTTTCGCCGAATTATTTCGTCGAGCTTACGGCAAAGGTGCATTTCGGCGAAAACGGCATCTATTTCGGAATCGACGTAGACGACGATAACGTGAATTATCACGAATCGAGAAGGGCTACGCAAAATTCCGGCGTCGAGATGATGTTCGCGGCGGGTAACTCGACGCAGGTCGAGGGCGAAGCGCTTCGTTATATCGTGAATGCGGGAGGGAAAACGACGTTCGCGAAATATACGGACGGCGATTATATCGATTGGCTGTCGGAAAAATCGACTGCGCCGCGCTCTGCGACCGTATTAAAGGGCGGCGAAATCGGTTCGGGCACATGCACGGGATACCGTTCGGAGGTGTTTATTCCAAAGAAGCATTTCGGAGGAGAAATTCCCGATTCGGTAAAAGCGAACTTCGGTTTGATTTGTACCGCATCGTCGACGACGCAGCTGGACAGAACGTATAAAAATTTGGGCGGCATTCAAACGAGCGCGAGCTGGACGAATCCGCAAACGTGGTTTTCATTCGGCGAAAACGGGTTTGAAAGCAACGCCGTAATTTTACAGGAAGCAGAAAACGGCTCGATTACTTCCGATTTCGATTATTCGCTCCCCGGAATGAAGACGAATATCGTTATTATGCCCGCGGCGGGCTACCGACCTTCGAGCGTTACGAAAAACGGGCAGTCGCTCGATTTAACGACGTTCGGCAGGGGACAAAACGGCGAATACATTTATACGCACGTCGGAACGGGCGAAGACGTAACCTTCGTGGCGGAGTTCGTGAATCTTCCGGAAAACAAATACGGCGTTTCGGGTAAAATTACCGTGGAAGATTTCGAGGGCGCGCCCACGATTCAGGAATTGTACGACGCAATTAAATCGTTCTCGTTGGAATCTCTGTGGATGATTTACGGAGAAGTCAGATATGAGGTGAGCGGAGATGAAATCGTTTATTCGGTTCCCGAGGTTTATGAAGGACAATATCGGTTGATTGCAAAATCGCAAAAAGATTTTGCGTTCTTCGAAGAAGAAATTTCCGTGGCGGGCGGAGATATCGTAAAGGATATCTCCATCGATAAATTAGCATGGACGGGAATCCGCAATTACAAATTGAACGACGCGCTTGTTACGGCGAATACCGGATGGGTTTATCTTTCCGGCATTGCGGGCGATCAGCCCGAAATGTGGCAGGGAACGATGTCGCAAAAGACTTTCCTGTTCGGCGGCAGAATGGCAGGTCCTATCGGCACGGTTGCGATGAGCGGCGAGCTCGTGTTCTTCTTCGAGGGGACGGGCGATAATAATTTCGTGCGCATTCAGCTCGGAATGATAGACAACGTATTCAAAGCGACAATCGTTTCCTATCATGAAGATCAGGAAATGGCGAGAGTGAGTCAAGAAATTCCCGACTATCAAGCTGCCTATGCGAACGGCGGAGACGTCGTGGTATCCTTCGATAACGGCGAAGTACAAATTTATTTGAAGAACGGCGGCGAATTTGAAAAAGTCGCGTCGGCGTCGCTCAGTTGGCTCAATTCCGTACAGCTGTTGAAGGTGGCGGCGAAAAAAGACGGAGCACAGGCGGGGGACAAAACGCTTACGGTTAAATACGCCGCAATGCGCACAAACGATTTGGAGATCGAGAACTTCTATAACAGTCTCGAAGCGATTGTCGATATCGATACGGAATATGCGCAAGCGATTTCCGATTTCACGCAAAATCAGGAAAGTTATCTTTACGGCGATACGGTCACAGTCAGCTTCTCTGCGAAAACGACTGCTTACGTCAACGTAACGTTGAACGGCGCGGCGGTTGAATTGCAGAAACGGGAAAACGGCGAAAATACGGTTTACACCTATACGTTTATTGCGGATTTCGAGAATCGTTTGGCGATTACCGCTTTTGAGCCGGTGGAGCTTTCAGGAACGGTTTCCGTAAACGGATCGGAATATACGGCACAGCAGATAAAAGACGGAATCGTTACATTCGTTCTTTCCGCAGACGGAAAAGATTACATCGGAACGTTAACGGCGGAAAACGGCGTTCTTACCTATTCCGTGTTGGCTCCCGCTGGCAATTATACCATAAAGCTTATAAACGAATTCGGCTATGAGTATACGGCAAATGTTTCGTTGGAGACCGCAAACACAAAGGCAATCGAAATTACGCAAGCGGATTGGGAAAACATTAAAAATCCCGAAACGGGAAACAGCTCGGTTGCGACTAAGACGAATGGAATTTATATTTCCGATGCGGAGGGCGATACGCCCGTTGCATGGGAAGGCAAGCTCGATACGAACAAATTTATCTTCGGCGGCGTAGTCGGAGGAGATTTTACAAACACGTTGAATGTTGCGCTTTTGTTTTTCTTCGACGACAGCGCGGAGAATTCGGCAATTCGAGTAGGATTAAAATCGGATAAAGGCAATTTAACGCCGCATATGCTGGACGGACATCATTGGAGCACCGTTTGGGGCAGCAATTGGAACAACGCTTCTGCATACCGTAACGGCGGCGGAATCATCGTAACCTTCGATAAGGGCGTTGTAACCGTGTATTTGGAAAATACGGACGGTCGGTTTGAGATTGCTCAAACGTTTACAATAAGCGACGGCTGGATTTCCTCGGCAAGACTTATCAAAGTGGCAATCAAAAACGATGCGCAGGATTCTGTCGGCGACGGAGTCATTACGCTTACCGATACGCATCTCCGCACGAACGACCTCGACGTGAATTCGTTTGCCCGACTTTTGAAAACGAGTTTAACCGTGGATACCGAAAATGCGACGGGAATCAGCGGGCTTACGGGAAATACCGAAAATTACAGCTTGGGCGACGAGGTTACGGTTTCTTTCACGGCGGCGAATTTAACCGTTGTAACGGTATCGCTGAACGGCGGTGCGGTCACTCCTCAAACGCAAGTGAACGGCGATAACACAACGTATACGATTAGTTTCCGGAAACATTTGACGGACGAACTTGTAATTACGGCATTCGAACCCGTAGAGCTTTCTGGAACGATTTCGCTAACGGGAGGGTCGTTGACTGCGCAGGAAATAAAAGAAGGAATCGTCCGTTTGACGCTTTCGGCAGACGGAAGAATTTACGAATGCTCGTTGACTATGGCGGGCGACGAGGTTCGATATTCCGTACTTGCCCCTGCGGGAGAATATAAGTTAAAGCTTGTTAACGAATTCGGTTACGAGCTTTCGAAGAATATTTCCTTGACGGAAAATCAAGCGGAGAATCTTTCGGTAACGGAAAGCGCATGGAAGAACGTGAAAACGCTTACGGCGACGGACAGCTCGGTTACGGCAAAGACGGACGGAATCAATATTTCTACCGATGCGGGCGATACGCCCGTTGCATGGGAAGGCAAGCTCGATACGAATAAATTTATCTTCGGCGGAGTGATTGACGGCGATTTTTCCAAGGCTTTGAATGCATCGCTTTTGTTCTTCTTCGACGACAGCGCGGAGAATTCGGCAATTCGAGTAGGATTAAAATCGGATAAAGGCAATTTAACGCCGCATATGCTGGACGGTCATCATTGGGGCACCGTTTGGGGCGGCAACTGGAACAACGCTTCTGCATACCGTGGCGGCGGCGGAATCATCGTAACCTTTGACGGGGAGACGATAACCGTGTATCTGGAAAACGCCGAAGGACAATTTGCGGTTGCCCAAACGCTTACGGTGAGCGACGGTTGGATAAGCGCTTCCCGGTTAATTAAAATTGCGATTAAAACCGATAACGACTCCGAGGACGATACTTCCGTCGCCTTGACGGGCGCGAAGCTTCGCACGAACGACCTCGACGTAAATTCGTTTGCGGCGCTACTGAAAGCGTCGCTTAGCGTGAATACGGAAAACGCGGAGGGTATCAGCGGACTCACGGGACACGATGCGGAATACCGTTACGGCGACAGCGTTACGCTTAGCTTTACGGCGGCGAATACGACGATTGTAACCGCAAAGTTGAACGGCGAAACGGTTACGCTCACGAGAAACGAAAGCGGCGCGGACACAACGTTTAGCTATACTTTTACGAAGCGCGTAAAAGACGTGTTTACGATTACTGCACAGAAGACGTTCAACGTTTCCGTAAGCGTGAGCGTAACGGGAACAAATTTCGTACCGGTGCATAAGGTGCTCGTGAAAGACAGCCAAAATGAGGAAACGGAACTTGAATCGGACGGGAATTCCTATTCCGCTCGGTTTATAAAAGGCACGTACGGCGTGTATGCGCAGGCGGAGAACGGCGTAACGGTAAAACTCGGCGATATTATCGTTGAAAATTCGGACGTAAGCGAAAGCTATACGTTAGACAATACGGTAACAACGTGGCCGATTGTCTTGCCGAAACACACGCTGAGCGGAAGCATAACGGTTACGGGCGTAGAAGGGTTGACTGCGGAACAAATCTTTGCCGGGATTCAAAGTATTAAACTTTCGAATGACGGCGGAGCGTCGTATACGTTAAAAGCGGCGGCGGAAGGCGACAACATAAACTTCACGGGTACGGCGGACGAAGGCGAATATACGCTTACGTTGACGCTTGTAAGCGGTTACGTACAAACAACAACGGTGCAGCTTACCGCCGATATGCAAAATAATATTTCTTTGTCCCGCGAGCAGTGGTTGAATATTAAAACGATTTCGGCGGAGAATTGCTCGGTATCGACGGTTACGTCGGGAATCGGCATTTCCACCGATACAAACGACACGCCTATCGCTTGGACGGGCGAGTTGGATACAAACAAATTTATTTTCGGCGGAACGCTCGGCGGCGATTTCTCAACGACTTTGAACGCCGCGCTCGTATTCTTCTTCGATGCGGGCGGCGACAATCCCGCAATCCGCATAGGACTTACGACAGAGGGCGGACAATTGAAGTCTCATGTGCTGGACGGCAAGCATTGGGGTACAAAGACGGGAGCCGCATGGGCGAATGAATCTGCGTATCGAAACGGCGGCGGGATTATCGTAGCCTTTGACGGGGCGTCTATAACCGTGTATCTTGAAAATGCCGAAGGACAGTTTGCGGTTGCCCAGACGCTTACGGTAGAGGACGGCTGGATTGCGTCTTCGCATCTTGTAAGAATCGCGTTGAAAACCGAACAAGCAAAAACGGTAACGCTGACGGACGCATATCTGCGGACGAACGATTTCAATGTATCAACTTTTGCAAAAAATTTCAACGTATCGGTCGTTACGGACAGCGCGAATGCAGAAGACATTGCAAATCTCACAGGCGCGGGTGATTATAAGCACGGGGATGAAGTAACAATTTCGTTCTCGGCGGCAAAAACGGCAAATATCGCCGTTACGCTAAACGGCGCGGTTTGCGAAGCTTCGTCCGCGACGGAGAACGGCGATAAGACCAATTACGTTTATACGTTTACCGCAAGAATGAAAAACAGCGTGGTGATTTCCGTTCTCGAAAATCCGCCCGTTACGGGTACGGTCACGTTGCGAAAGACGGGGGTAACGCCTTCCGCCGAAGGAGCGACGCTCACGTTTACCGATAAAGCGGATGCGACACATACGCTCACGGTCAATGTGACGGGTTCGGGATATTCCGCTGCGCTCTCCGCAGGGACGTATACCGTTACGGTAGGCGGTAACGGTTTTGCTAATTACCTTTCTTCGGAAATCACCGTGATAGACGGCGAAACAATCAAAAATCTTTCGTTTGAATACAACACGTTCAAACAGGAGGAAAACGGCTATGATTTGAGCAATCAAAACGTTTCCGATATCGAAGGATACAACGGTACGATTTCTCATTCAAATCCGAGCTGGAAGATGGCAGTATTTACCGATCAATATTCGGGTGATTTCGTCTACGGGGTGCGGGCGGACGTGAAAAGCGGCGGCGCGCAAAGATTGGCAATCGCATTCAGCGGTTGGACGAAGAGCGTCGATATCAGTATCAAGTGGAACAACGGGGCGTGGCAAGTAAACGTTGATACCCAAACTGCGCTGAAATCGTGTACCGCAGTGGATCATACCAACATCACAAGTACGGATGAGATTCTGTTCCAGGCTGCCCGTATCGGCAATCAATTCTTAATTTTGGTCGATAACGTCATTGTTTGCTCGGGAGAGTTTTTAGACGAGTATTCCTCCGCAGCAAGCAATGTTGCAACGCGAACTGCCCAGTTGGAGGTCGGAATGAGATCGAATACCGCGGATGCGGACGGCAATACGGCAAGAACGTTTTATTATATGATTTCGACGGACGTATCGCAAATACAGGCATTATTGCCGAATGATTAACGGGAGGAAAATTATGAAAAAGCTAATCAAACAGTTGGGAGCGATTATTACTCTTTGTATTCTGATTGGAACGCTCGTGCTTGCCGTCGCATGCGGCGACAAGAGTTACGGAACGTTGAAAATTGCTGACGTTGAAAATTTAGTGACGGGAGAAACCCGCCCGATCGAAGCGGTTTTTTCGGACGAATCCTGGCAAGGCGAAATTACCTATTCGTTCAAGAGCGACGCAATTGAAATTTCAAACGGAACGGTTACGGCGCTCAAAGGCGGAAGAACGGTAACGGTTACGGCAACTACGGAGCATCATACGGCGCGTTTCCGCGTTACCACGGCGGAGGGGAGTGCGGACAGGGGCACTTTGTCGTTTGCCGATATCGAAGCTGAGGTCGAAAAGCCTGTAACGCTGAAACCCGTATTCACTCCCGTGAGCAGTTATGTCCCCGTTACGTATTCTTTTGAAGGGAAGGATATTCTCATCGAAAACGGGAAGTTATATGCACTTGCCGAGGGGAAAGAAATAACCGTAACGGCAAACACTGCATTCCACCAGACGTCGTTTACGGTAACGACGAAACGCCCCGCGAAACTCGTGCGCGAAATTACGGCGTGGATCGGATATCCCGCAAGCGATTTGCCGAACGGTTATTTCCGTCAGGGCGAAGAGGTCGCTTATAGCGGCGGGAATGTTTCCGTAGCGACCTTTGACCAAACCGAGAGAACCGTTACTGCGGTCGCGGCAGGTGAATGTACGATTACCGCCTCAACGGAGGGGTATTCGGAAGAATATCATATCACGGTGAAAGCCGTCGACAAAACGGATAAAAAGTGGACGGTGAGCGGCGCGGATTCCCTCTATGCGCAAGAGTTGGCGAATCGTTGGAAAACGGACGGAACGCCCGACACGACGCTGTTTATCGGAGATTCCTTCTTCGACGTACGCTCTTATTGGACGGATTTTTATGAAGATGATTTTGCCGGAAAGGATGCGATTTGTGCAGGAATCGGCGGTACGACCACTTACGATTGGGAAACGTTTACGCAAAGCTTTTTAAAAAGTACTTCGCCCAAAAACATCGTGATGGATATTGGAACCAATAATTTTTACGACGATCACGATTCGGCGGAAGAGGGATTGGAAAATTTGCAGAGAATGTTTACGCTCATTCACGGCACGCTTCCCGACGCGAAAATTTATTATTTTGCAATTACGCAGCGCGTTAGAACGGACTACCGCTCGCAGGTCAGTCAAACGAATACGGCAATGAAGGAATGGTGTATGGGACGCGATTGGATTGAATTTTTGGATACCGAATCGCAGATAAAACCGTCCATGTTGCGCGCGGACGGCGTTCACCCGAAGCTTGAAACTTATGCGTTATACGTCGATGCGCTTACGGCGGCGGGCGCAGAAATTAAAACGAAGTAAAAATGAAAGCGGCACGCAAAATTGCGTGTCGCTTTACAAAAAGGAGACAGGAATAGCTTTATGTCATTTCAAAAAGACTTTTTATGGTGCGTGGGCGGCGCGGCGGCGCAACAGGACGGCGGATACATGGACGGCGGCAAGGGGTTGAATATTTGGGACGCGCTTTCGGACGGGCACGTAAAAAACGGCGATACTTGCCACGTCGCGTGCGATCATTTTCATCGGTGGAAAGAGGATTTGCAGTTATTGAAGGAGTTGGGCGTAAATAGCTATCGCTTTTCGATTTCGCTTGCAAGGATTTATCCCAAAGACGAATTTACCGTCAACGAAGAAGGGGTTCAGTTTTACATCGATTTGGTTGCCGAGCTTGAACGGCTGGGAATCGAGCCGATTTGCACGCTCTATCATTGGGATATGCCGCTTTGGTTGCACGAAAGGGGAGGTTGGAAAACTTCGCTTGCCGTGGAATGGTTCGAGCGGTTTACGAAAACGATGGTGGACGCGATTTCGGATAAGGTCAAGTATTGGCTTACGTTCAACGAGCCGCAGATTTTTGTCGGTCACGGGTATCAGACAGGGGAACATGCACCCTTTGAAAAGTTGCCGAAAGAGGAAATACAAAACATTTCCCGCAACGTCATGCTTGCGCACGGAAGAGCCGTGCGGGTAATTCGTAAATATGCAAAGCTACCGCCGAAAATCGGGCTTGCCTCCACTTGCGACGTGTTGCTGCCTTTGGACGGCGACGAAGAAAAGGCATATCAAGCAACGTTTGACAGCACGCGTAACGGCGTTTATACGCCCGCTTGGTGGTGCGATCCCATGCTTGCGGGCAAAGCGCCGAACGGTTGCGATTGGCTTTCGGAACGAGATTTGAAAGAGATATACGAACCGCTCGATTTCTGTGCCTACAATATCTATCGCGCGGATGTTGCGGAAGGATTCGATTATACTTACGTCGGAAATCCATTTACGGCAATAGAATGGACGATTACGCCCGAATGTATGTATTATTCGGCAAAGTTTATGTACCGCCGTTTCGGCTTGCCGATCATGATTACGGAAAACGGCATGGCAAATACCGATTTCATATACGAGGACGGAAAGGTGCACGATCCGCAACGCAGCGAATTCTTGCGTACGCATATCAAAAATTTAAAGCGCGCCGCCGATGAGGGCGTGCCCGTGATCGGTTATTCGTGTTGGAGTTTTATGGATAACTTCGAGTGGGCGGAAGGGTATGGCAAACGCTTCGGGCTTGTATACGTCGATTATCGCACGCAAAAAAGAATTATCAAAGATTCCGCTTATACTTTCCGCGAAATTATCAAGGAGAACGGAGAAATAAAAGACATTAAAATATAAAGCCGAAGTAAGAGAAATTATAAAAGAAAAAAGGGCGTTTGTAAGATACGGAAATCACCGTGTCTGCGAACGCCCTTTTTGCTATTTAGAAAAACAAAAAATAAAAAATTGCCGTAGTCCGCCCTTTGGGGATTTGAACGAAATAAATTCAAATCTCCAAGGAGGCAGGAACTATGGCATTTATTTTGTATCGCTTTGCAGACGGACATAGCGAGGAAATCGAGGTGTCGGAAGAATTTGCGGCTCGATATGCGGAAATGGAGCAACAAGACGCTCTAACCCACCGAAAGGAAATGCGGCGGCATCAGTCGCTGGACAAGTCCATAAAACACGGCTTTGACATTCACGATCCGCAGGCGAATGTTTATGAAGAAATCGAACGGCGGGAATTGTCGAAAGAAATACATAGAGCGTTGGAAGTATTAACGGAAAAATAGAGAATTGTATTCGAGTTGTATGTGTCGGAAGGGTTAACGTTCCGGGCAATCGGCGAAAAGTTAAGTCTCGGCACTTATACGGTGCGGGACTATTTTTATAATGCGGTAAAAAAATTAAGAAATATTTTAACGTAGCATACCCTAAAACGGGCGTTCCCGTGGCTATTAAGTGAAGGGCGTAAGCTCTATCTTAAAATCGGGAGGTCAACCATGTTGACGCTACAACAAATTCGGGATGATTTGAAAGACATCCGCTACTACTATTCGCGCAAAGAAGCCTTCGAGAACGGTTTCCGCGTGATCGGCTCGAACGATATTGTAGGCAAAACCAAACGCTACAATACCGCCATGCAATCCGTACCTACCAAATTGTATGATATTTACGTCGGTCTGTACGGGCGAAATCTCACGCAGGAGGCTCTGTCCGTCGAGCTGTGCTACACGCCCGAATACGTCCAGATCCTTAATAAGCGGCTGTTGCTGTTCTTGCAGAAAACGCTTTCGGAGGGACAGGCATGACCATTCAAGAGGTACGGGGCGATCTGCGGACGATCCGCTACTATTATTCAAAGCAAAAGGAGTTCGAGAAAGCGGCGGAGACGGTCGGGACGAACAAAATTGCGGAAACAGTTGAGCGGTATAACCAAGCCGTTACGAACGCTCCTTTGAAGCTGTACGAGGTGTACGTCGGACTATACGTTCACAACAATACACAGGAAGCGTTTGCTTTCGACAGCGATTGCTGTACCGAGTATATTAGGCGGCTCAATAAAGAGCTGTGTGTATTTCTATTAAACTATTTCAAGGGAGAAAACTGACATGGAAAAAGATTACGATTTCTTATAAAGGCGAACAACGTTTACAGGACGAAAAACTATATCGTCAAGCAGATTATCGGGGTGCGGTGCAGCGAACAGGAAAATAACGTGATATTCTCTTTCGATACTTACTACCGCCGCACGGCAAAGCGGGATAAAATTTATGAAAAGCATTTCCGCGAGCGTAAGAATAGGGACGGGCGGCGTTTGCCTACTACCATCCATGTATGCCCGCACCTATGTGGAATAGTCATGGCATATCCCGAATGTAAAGTATATGGTGTGGCAAGACGACACTTTTAAATATTCTCGGCGGGCTGGATGCGCCCACGGAGGGGAAGGTGCTGTTTTGCGATAAACAGGTCGATCTCATGGACGCGCGCACCGCCGATGAGTACCGTGCCCGGCATATCGGATTTGTCTTTCAGGACTACAATCTCCTCGAGCGTGACAATGTGCTCTCCAATGTCTGCCTCAGCGCGCTGCTGGGCGGCGGGACGCAGGAGAGGGCGACGGAAGCGCTGCGCTCAGTCGGCCTGGAGGAGTATGCATCACATCTGCCAAGCGAACTTTCGGGCGGGCAGAAGCAGCGCATCGCTGTTGCCCGCGCGCTCGTCAAGGATGCGGACGTTCTGCTTGCCGATGAGCCGACGGGCAATCTGGATAGCAGGACGTCGGAGGAGATCTTTGCACTCTTGCAGGAGGTCGCCCGCGAGCGGCTCGTCATCGTAGTGACGCACGACGAGGAGTCGGCAAAGGCGTACGGCGAACGCATCATCCGCATTTCGGACGGGAAGGTGATCACCGACAGCGCTCCCTGCACAGAGGAGGGCGCGGAAGCAAACAAAACACCGTCCAAAGCCGAAGCCCTGCCGCCCAAGCGCGCCTTTCCTGCGCTGGAGGTGCTCCGGCGCGGGCTGAAAAACTTCGGCGACCGCAAGGCGCGCACCGTCATCAGCATTGTCTCCCTGTTTTTATCCGTACTGGTCATGCTCGTCGGACAAATGTGGCTCTCCACGAACAGCGAAAAGATCATGGGCAGAACGCTCCCTGCCTACGGGGAGATGCAGGCGATTTTCTATCAGAATACGGCATCGCAGCCCTCCGATGATTCGAGCAGTACGATTTACAACATCCCGGAGGAGGCAGGGGCGTTTCTTGAGGAATGCGGTGTCCCGTGCGCAACGGCGTTTCCGGGCGGGTCGGGAGCTTATCGGATCCTCCTCTCCTCCATGCAGAAGGCGCACGACCTCGGATTTGTCCTGTATGACGGTGCGCGGGAGTTGACGGAAAACAGCGTTTACGTCAGCGACTTCACCGTGGAGGAGCATTTTGATCTGCGGGAAGCGCCCGATGACTATTCCGCCTGGGTCGGACAGGAGATCGCTTTGGATGGCGTGCCGACAACGATCGTCGGGGTCTTCCGCACCGATTGGAGAAAGTATTTTACCTTTACCGTGGAATACGACAGGGACGGGGAGCGGTATTGGGACACGATGGTCAGGGAAAATTTATCTGCACCCGAATATCTTCATGCAATGGTGCTGTGGGACTGGATGGACAACGTCCTCATGACGCCGGAGTACCACCTGTTGCATACGCAGTCCTTTCGCCTCAATGGCAATGCGTTCGGGCTGAGTGCCGCGAACATACTTTCTTCCTTCGGAAAAGCATACGAGATCTTTGTTGAGACCGAGGCAGGTACCGTGACGCTCGGGAATGCGGAGATCAACTTGTATAACGGACTTTTGCCCGCCGGCTACGGCTATATGACGGAAGCGGGGGAAACGGGAGCAGTCCCTGAACCAGGTACGGGCGAGATCGTCGTGACAGAGTGGGCATATCGCCGCTTTTTCCCCGACGATAAGGAGGGCGTCTTCTCCCATATCGGAGAGGAGGTGACGATCTCGCTCGAACATGTGCGCTCCCATGAGACGGATGCGCAGTTTACGGCGAAGATCGTTGCCGTGGAGCTGAGCAGCGGGCGGGATCGAAACATATACTTCGCTCCACAGGACGCGCTTGCACTCAAGGCGTGCTGCGGCAACGGCGAGCGGCTCTTTGCCGATCTCTCTGCGCTGAATCCAGCGCAGCTGACAGCGCTTTTACAGGGGCTGCGGGAGGAATACAACGTCTGCACCGTCAATGCGGTCTCATATGACGTCTATATGGCGGAAGGGACTTTTCAGAATACGGGCATCGTCTTTGCCCTGATTGCGGGCATCATGCTCGTTGTATCGCTGCTTCTGATCGCCAACATGCTCTCCGTCATGATCTCAGACAAGCGGCATGAGATC
>ERZ1643251.988-NODE-988-length-35071-cov-12.901331_pt1 | contig 35071 bp, 31 predicted proteins | sample MGYA00579261_ERZ1643251 | MGnify/ENA primary metagenome ERZ1643251 (study PRJEB29033, sample SAMEA4952267) | chicken gut metagenome | biome: Broiler Chicken; feature: Gastrointestinal Tract; material: Caecum | place: Ireland | collected 2018 | study: Broiler... | reverse complement strand
AATAAGGAGATAACGAATATGTTTTTCATCAGCTTATTCGCGCATAAAAAGGGAACGGGTTCCTCTCATAACGGCCGCGACAGTGAGGCAAAGCGCCTTGGTGTCAAGCGCCAGGACGGGCAGACGGTGCTCGCAGGCAGCATCCTCGTCCGCCAGAGAGGCACGAAGATCCATCCCGGCAACAACGTCGGCATCGGCGGAGACGATACCCTCTTCGCTCTCAAGGACGGCGTTGTCAAGTACGAGCGCAAGGGCAGAGACAGAAAGCAGGTCAGCGTATACTGATTTTTCAACCGAGCCGCGGCAGATGCCGCGGTTTTTTTGTTGCGTGGCGCAGGATCGTCGGGGGTGTGACCCTTCCTGCTGCTTCGCAGCCACCTCCCCTAAAAATCTGCGATTTTCAGGGGAGGCAGAAAAGCCCTTCCTGCGGGAGACTTAAAAAATTATGATTTGTCATATATTTTTTTGACAAGATGCCGCGATAATCTTGCTTTTTTCGCGATATTGTGTTAGAATGTAACTATGGATTATGTTTCGCAGACAAACGGAGCCTATCTGCGCGATTTGCGGATCAAGCACGGGGAAAAGCAGGACGAGCTTGCCAGGGCGATCCACGTCTCCCGCCAGCTGCTCTCCATGTGGGAGTGCGACAGGGCAAGGGCGACGGAATCGTCGCTTGCGGATATCGCCGCGCACTATCGCCTGAATGTAGATACGGTCATGGACGGCTACTTCTGTGCGCCGTCCGCAGAAGTGACGGCAGAGGACGCGGAGTCCGAAGCGGACGCAGCGCAGGAAATAAAGGAGGAGATCGCCGCAGCCGAGATATCGGCGGCGCCGCGCAGAGGCGTGCGTCCGATCATGCGGACGGGGCTGATCACGGCGGTCGCCGTGGCAGTCGTATATGCGTTCGCGGCAGGCGTACTCTGGGGGATTGTGTTTCCACGGGCAGCAGATGGTGCAACGGTGCAAGCGATCGTTGTGGTCAATGTGCCTGTGCTTACAGCATGCCTGGCGGCGAGCCTCATCTGCGTTTCTGCACTTGCGATGATTACTCATTGGCTGTTGCGCAAAGTTTTGCGTCGCAATAAAAATCAGGAGGGATAAAACCATGTTGTCATTGTTGCTGGGCCTTTCCATGTTGGCTGCCACATTGCTGATGCCCGTGCAGAGCGCGCCGCAGACGCAGGAGGCGTATGCCGCCGAGACCTGCGCCGTCGTCGCGGAGGAGCCTGCGCTCGCCGACATCCCCGAAGAGGTTAACGCTGAGCCCCGTCTCTTTACGCAGTACGCCGTCTCTCTGCGCGCGGACGACACTTACGTCTATGCGGTCGCAAAGAATAATTTTACCTTCCTTCCCTCAGTTGTCCCCGTGGGGATCCAGCTGTATTATTCGGACGAATATACGGAAAACCTCTCGGAGATGACCTACTATACCTTTAATTTTACGGAAGACCTGAACATGGGGGAGGAGATCACCTGCAGGATGGAGCATGATGTGACGCGGTGCTACCGGGCAGTCCTCCTCTATTGGGACGCGTCGGGTACGCGCTGTACGCTGGAATCGGCGTCCGGCATCTTTGACGAGAACGGAACACAGCTTCGCTGATCAACGCAAAAAAGAGCTGCCGCGGCGGCTCTTTTTGTTTGTATAAATCTTTGTTGCTGCCGTGCATTTTCGGGGAAATGACAGATAGCCCTTGCCAACGGGCGCATTTTGTGCTATAGTGTAACAGTGGAACTCATCGACTGCAAACCATATGCGGGCATGCGGGTGTGCGTGGCGCTCTCGGGCGGACGGGACTCCGTCGCCCTGCTGCACGCACTCATAACGGGGGGCGTCAGCGTTTCGGCGCTCACCTGCGGGCACGGCATGCGCGCCGCGTCGGAGGAAGATATCGCCTTCGTCCAACGGCTCTGCCGCGACTGGGGCGTGCCGCTGCGCGTCTTCCGCGAAGATATCCCCGCGCGCGCCGCGGCGCAGAAGCGGGGTCTGGAGGAGACCGCCCGTCTCTGGCGCTACGAGTGCTTTGCGCGCGTCGTCGCGGAGGGGGAGGCGGACGCCGTTGCCACGGCGCACCACAGGGACGACCTCGCCGAGACTCTGCTCTTCCGCCTGGCGCGGGGGACGTCCGCGGCGGGGCTGAACGCCTTTCCCGTGCGGGAGGGCATCGTGCGCCCGCTGCTCGGTGTCACGCGCGCGCAGATCGACGCCTACGTCGCGGAGTATGGGCTGCCCTATGTCGAGGACGAGAGCAATTCTGACGTCGCGTTTGCGCGCAACCGTATCCGCCATCTGGTCCTGCCCGAACTGGAGCGCGCGGTGCCGGGCGCGCGGGACAACCTCGTCGCCTTTGCGGCGCGTGCCGCTCAGGACGACGCCTGTCTTGGTGCGCTGGCGGCGGAGCATGTCCGCGTCGAGGCGGGCATGGTATATGTCCCGCTCGCGCTGCCCATGCCCCTCTTTTCGCGGGCTGTCGTGCAGGCGCTATCATACTTGGGCGTGACGCACGACTATACCGCGGCGAATATCGCGGAGGCGGCGCGCCTCAGGGCGCTGCAGAGCGGCAGACGGGCGTCCCTTCCTGATGGGATCGAGGCGGTGCGCGAGGGGGATCATGTCCTCTTCTGGCGCCCCGGGAAGCCATGCCCGCAGGAGATTTCCTTCGCGTGCGGCACGTTCACGCTGGGCGGATACACGGTCATGGTGTGCCCGCACGAGGTACAGGGCGCGCACATGGCGGACATGGATGCCTTCCCCGAGGGGTGTGTCCTGCGCACGCGGCGGGAGGGGGACATGATCACGCCCTTCGGGGGCGGGCGCAAGACGCTCAAAAAGTTTCTCAGTGACAAAAAGATCCCCGCGCGCGTCGGGCATGCCCTGCCCCTCATCGCCAAGGGGAACGAAGTGTATGCCGTCGTCGGCGTGGAGATCGCGGACAGCGTAAAAATAACCAAGGAAACGGCGCACAGGGTATGGCTCTGCGTGCAAAGAGAGGAGACAAATGATGCATCCCGATTGTGAGAGGATATTGCTTTCGGAAAACGAAATCGCCGCGCGCGTCAAAGAGGCGGGCGCGTGGCTGGAGAAAAAGTTTGCGGGGACGGTGCCCGTCGCCGTGTGCAACTTAAAAGGGAGTGCGGTGTTCTTTGCCGACCTGCTGCGCGCCGCGCATCTGGACGTGGAGATGGACTTCATGGCGGTCAGCTCGTACGGCGCGAACGCCGTGTCGTCCGGCAAGCCGTATGTCAAGCGGGACTTGTTCTCCTCCGTCGAGGGACGGGACGTGCTGCTCGTCGAGGACATTGTGGATACGGGCAGGACGCTCGTCACCCTGCGCCAATTTTTTAAGGAGCGGGGCGCAAAGTCGCTGACCGTCGTCTCGCTGCTGGATAAGCCCGCGCGCCGCGTCGTGGAGGTGGAGGCGGACTTCGTGTGCTTCTCCGTCGAGGACGCCTTTCTCATCGGATACGGGCTGGACTATGCGGAGCGCTACCGCAACCTGCCCTATATCGGCATCCTGAAGCGCAGCGTCTATGAAAAATAAAAAAGCGTCGGGCAACCGACGCTTTTCTCATGTTCAGGCGATCATTGGATGAATTGTGCGGAGACGAGCCTGTAGTGCAGCGTTCCCAGCGAGTGCAGGACGGGCACGTCCATTCTGAGCAGCACATTGCGGTAGGTGTTGTTCGCGGCGTCGGTGAGGGCGGCATAGGTATAGGACTGCGAAAGCCCGCTGTTGGTGCCCGTATAGCCGATCGAAAAACTGTTCGCATTCACTTCATGCTCTGCGGCCGCTTCGCCATTGATGGAAAACGTCAATGTCTCCGGCGCGGTGACAGCCGCTGCCTGCGCCGAGAGGGTCTCTTCCCGGAGCCTGACGGGATTGATCGAGCGGAAGGTGACGCCAAGGGTGGGATCGATGGCGCGCAGCGAAAAGAGGATCTGCTCGTTGTCAAAATAGGTGCCCGCGCCGCTTAGTTCGACGGTATGGTTCTCCGTGGAGCTCTGTGTCTCGCCGTCAACTTCCGAGCGGTATTCGATGCTGATCTCCGCCTGCGTGCAGTTGGCGTCGTACGTCGTCGTAAAGGTGTAGTCGTAGGCAATGTAGACGTCCTCGATCGACTCCGGATCGGAAACCGCGAGCGGGGAGTGCGAGAGCACCGTCTTTATGCTGCGCACGGGGCGCAGCTCGTGGCGCGTGTCGCGGAACCAGACTTCGGACGTGACGACGTCCTCAAAGGTCTCCGTTTCGTCGCCCACGGTATAGGTGACGGGGATGCGGAGTGTACTCACAAGGTGGTAGCCCGTATCGCTCCCGCCGTCTGCAAGCGTCATATTTTCGGTATTCAGTACCGTCGTGTAGCTGCCCTGCGCATAGCTCAGGAAGTTGTTGTCCTCCGCCGCTTCAAACTCTACAACGTATTCCAGCGTCTCGCTTTGGTTGCCGCTGATCGTGGTATCGGTGCGGCTGTACCAGTTGGCATTGAGCGTCAGATTGCTTACCGTCGTACAAGCCGTCAGGACAAAGGGCAGGGCGAGCGCAAGGCAGGCAAGAACTTTTTTCTTCATGGAAAGCTCCGGAAAGTCATTTTTCCCCATTATAGCATAAAATTTTGTGTTTGTAAAAAATAATCGAAGAAATATGAGGAAAATTTTATGAAAAGTGGCGGGGAAGTATGCTATAATATGGGTAATTTTTGTGCGGAGGTCATGCTATGGCAACGATCATCGGTGCGCCCACGCTGGACGATGCGCTTTTCGTGCTCGCCGCGCGCGTGAGCGCCTGCGAGGAGCGCGGAGAAAAGTGCCTCGTCTTTTGCGAGGACAGCCTCACCCTGCTCGCCGAGCGCGCCGTACTGGAGCGGACGGGCGGCACCTTCCTCACCGAGGTCACCACGTTCGCCCGCTTTTTATCGGGAGAGCGCCGCGTGCTCTCCAAACAGGGCTCCGTCATGGCGATCTCCGCCATTCTTGCCGGGTGCGAAGGGGAGCTCTCCTGCTTCTCTGCGGGCGCGGCGCAGACGGTGTACGAGACGCTCGCCCAACTTGCCGCCTCCCGCGTGGACGCGGCGCAGCTGCGCGCGGGCGCACAGGCGACGGAGGGGACGCTGCGCGCAAAGCTCACCGACCTTGCCCTGCTCTCGGAAAAGTACGCCGCCTTTCTTGCGGAGCACGGTTTGCTGGACGAGAGCGGCTATCTCGCCCTCCTGCCCGAGGCGATCGCGGAAAAGCTCGGGGGGGTCAACGTCTTTTTTGCGGCGTTTCCCTCCTTTACGCGGCAGGCGGCGGAGGGCATCCGCGCGGCAGCTGAGCATGCGCGCAGCGTCACGGGCATCTTCTTTGCGGGGAAAGCGCCTCTCTACACCAACGAGGCGGCGCGCATCTTCCGCGACGTGTGCGAACAGGTCGGGGACGTGCAGACGGTCATGGCGGCATGCTCCCTGCCCGTGGAGGCGGAGCGGGTGCGTTGCGGGCTGTTTGCGCCCGAGATCTTCACGCAGCCTCCCGTTCCGGCGGAGCACGTCCATCTCTTTTCCGCCCATGACGAGGCGGAGGAGGCGGACACCGTCTGCGCGCTCATCGGGCGGCACGTTGCGCTGGGGGCGCGCTATCGGGACATCGTCGTCCTCGCGCCCGACGAGAGCAGCCGCCTCGTGCTGGAAAAGGCGTTTGCCGCCTACCATATTCCTTACTTTGCGGACAGAAAGCGTCCCTTCTCGCGCCATCCCTTTGTGCGCTTTGTCATCGCCGTGCTGCGCGCGGTCGCGGACGGCGGACGGCCGGAGTCGGTGGACGCCGTTGCCGCCAATGTCTGTTTCGGCGACGGGGACGTCTACCGCAACTATCTTCTGAAGTACGGCAACTGGCGGGGCGGGTACCGCCGCGCGATCCGCGAGGACGCGCCCGCGTTTGCGGACGATCTCAAAGAAATCTGCGCCTGCCGCGAAAGGATGGTGCGCATCATGGACGCGCTGCCGCGCAGGGGCAGGGCGCAGGACTTTGCGGACGCGATCGTGGGGTTGCGCGCGCTCGTCGGGGCGGACCAGATCATGGAGCAGCTCTCCCTGCACGCCGAGGCGGCGGATCAGGCGTTTTTGCGGCTGGACAGGCTGGACGGCATGCTTGCAGAGATGAATGTTGCGGGCGAGAAGGTGTTCACGGCGCGTGAGTTCGCCTCCCTTCTGGAGAGCGGCGCTTCGGCGCTCAAAACGGCGATGATCCCCTCGCTTGTAGACACCGTCTACCTCGGCGACGCGACGGACAGCCGCTTTGCGCGCGCAAAGGTCCTCTTTCTGACGGGACTGACCGATGCGCTGCCCCGCACGGGCGAGGATACTTCCGTCATCACCGATGCGGAGATGGGGAGACTTGCGGCGCTCTCGGTGCACGTCGAGCCGGCGATCTCCGTCGTCAATGCGCGCGCTCGGGAGAGCTTCGGGCTCAATGCCTGCGCCTTTTCGGGGGAGCTGTACGCGAGCCGTCCCATGAAGGTGCGCGGCGAGGAGAAGGCGGCGGGGGAGGCGTATTCCTACCTTGCCCGCATGTTCGAGCCTGCGCCGCTGCCAGCGCGCTTTCCCTATGACTGCGCGGCGCGCGTCCCCGCGCTGCTACGTCTGCTCTCCGCGAAGGCTGATTTCGAGGAGGGGCGGGAGAACGATACTTCGCTCTTTTCGTCCATATGGGCGGCGCTTGCCGCTCGCATCGGAGAAGATGCGCTGCGCGCGCTCACCGAGGGCGGACAGAAGGGGGACGTGCCCGAGGCGGCGCAGCTGTATTTTGCGGGCGAGACGTCGCCCACCCTTTTAGAGAGCTATTTTGCCTGCCCGTACGCGGGGTTCATGAAGTACGTCCTGCGTCTTTCCGAGCGCGAAGAGGGCGCGCTTCCCGCGCGAGACGCGGGCGACTTCGTGCACAAGGTACTCGAACAGATGGGGGACGCGTTGAGCACGCTCTCCTCCGAGGCGGATTGCCGCGCCTTAGCGCGCAACACGGCACGCTCCCTCATGTCCGAGCCGCGCTACCGCGCCTTCGGCGACACCGAGCAGAGCAAGTACGCGGGCGAGCGGCTGATCGCCGAGTGCGAGCGCGTCGCCTGCGCGGTGTTTGCCTCCCTGCACAATTCGGCGTTCCGGATCCGCGACCGCGAGGCGTCCATCCGCATTCCCGCCCTCAACATGACGGGCAAGGCGGACCGCGTGGACGAGGCGGGCGACTATGTGCGCATCGTCGACTACAAGACGGGGCATTTCGACCCCTCGCCCGCGGCGTACTATACGGGCAGGAGTCTCCAGCTCGAACTCTATCTCCTGGCGGCGGCGGAGGGGGGCAGGCCCGCAGGGGCATTCTATTTCCCCGCCGAGGACGCATTCACAGCCCCCGAGGACGCCAAGTTCTGTATGCAGGGCTTCTACAACCGGGATGCCGCCGACCTTTTTGACAGTGCGGCGGGGGCAAAGAGCGCGCTGTTTGACGGCGCGCCCTCGCGCGGGCTCCCGGAGGAGGAGTTTGAAGATTTCCTCGCCTACGGCGCGCTCGTGGCGCGTCAGGCACAGCGGGAGATGGGGGCGGGCAACGTGCGGCCCTCGCCCTATGAGGGCAGCTGCAATTACTGCGCCTTCCGCGGGGCATGCGGATTTGTGGGCGAGGCGCGCAAGGAAAAGAGCGTGAAGGCTGCAGAGATCGCCGCCGTCGCGCGCGCAGAGAAGGAGGGCGTATGAGCGTCACATTGACGGAAGAACAGCGCGCCGCGATCGGGGCGCGCGGACAGGTCATCGTCTCCGCGTCGGCGGGGAGCGGCAAGACCTTTGTCATGATCGAGCGCCTCGTCTCCCTCATCTTAGGGGGCGGGGACGTGCGCAGCATCCTCGCCGTCACGTTCACCAACAAGGCGGCGGCGCAGATGCGCGAGCGGCTGCGGCTCGCCCTTCTCAAGGGCATTGGTGAGCGGGAGGGCGCGGAAAAGGAGCGGCTCAAGGCGCAGCTCGCGGCGCTTCCCCTCGCCGAGATCAGCACCATCCACGCCTTTTGCGGGCGGCTCATCCGCACCTATTTCTATGCGGCGGGCGTCGATCCCGCCTTCCGCATCGCGGGCGGCGAGGACGCCGAGAGCGCGGGACTTCAGGCGCGCGCGCTGGACGCGGTGTTCGAGGAGGCGTACGCGCAGAAGTCGCCCGAATTCTCGCTGCTGCTCTCTGCCTACTTCCGCAAAAAGAAGGACGCGGCGCTGCGCAATCTCGTCGCAGACCTCTACCGGAAGGCGCGCGGGCTGGCGGGGTATCGTCAGATCCTTTCGGAGATGGGCGCCTCGGACGACTTTGACGCCGTCTGCGACTACCTTGCCGCCGATCTGCGTGCGCGGGCGGACATGGTCGCGCGCGGACTGGAAGAGCGGGGGCATGTCTATGCCGCGCTGGGGGAGAAGTTTGTCGCCCTTTCGGACATGGTGCACGCTGTCTGCACGCGCATCGCGGCGCAGGATGACCTGCTTTGCATGCGGGCCGTGTCGGGGGAGGCGGACATGGCGCGCATGCCCGTCAAGCGCAATGCCTCGGCTGAGGAGCGCGCGGCGATCGAATTTTTATCGGGCGCGAAGAAGGAGGCCTCGGGCATGCTTGAAGAACTCGCGTCCTATGCCGACCGCGAGACGGAGCACGCGCGCTGTTTGCAGGCGAATGCGCTCGCGCACGCCCTCGGACAGCTCGCGCTCGCCTATGACGACGCCTACTCCCGCGAAAAGGGGGAGGCGGGCGTGCTGGACTATAATGACCTCGAGCAGATCGCGCTGCAGCTTCTGGACAATGAGAGCGTCCGCAGTGATCTCGCGGAGAGGTACCGCGCGGTGTTCGTGGACGAATATCAGGACGTCAATCCCGTGCAGGAGGCGATCTTGTCCCGCCTGGGCGGCGGCGAAGTCTTTCTCGTCGGCGATGCCAAGCAGGCGATCTACGGCTTCCGCGGCAGCCGCTCGGAGTTCTTTGAGGAAAAGGAAAAACTGCTCCCCTGCTCGCTGCGGCTCTCCGCAAATTTCCGCTCCGCGCCCGCCGTACTGGAGGCGACGAACGAAGTTTTTTCCGCCATTGCCGAGGGGTACGTCCCCATGCGCGGCGGCGAGCGCTACGGCGCGCACAGCGGCGAGGTCGCCTTTCACCTGCTGCCCAAGCGCAGGGCGGAGGAGAGCGGGGCGCGCGGCGTCTACTCGGTGCTCGAACACGCGGGCGCGGAGAAGGCGGACGCGCTCGCCGACAAGGTCGCGCAGCTCGTGGAAGAGGAGCTTGGGAGCGACTGGTTTGACGCGGACGCGCAGACCGTGCGCAAGGTGGGCTTCGGGGACATCGCGGTGCTCACCCGCCGCAGAGAGGGGGAGGCGGCGCACATCGCCCGCGCCCTGCTCGCGCGCGGCATCCCCGTCACCACGGCGGCGGAGGTCAACGTGTGCGACTTCTTTGAGGCGCGCCTGCTCATCGACTGGCTCTCCTATCTGGACAACGCGGAGCAGGACATTCCCTATTGCACGGCGCTCCTCTCGGCGGCGGGCGGGCTGACCGAACGCGAGCTCGCTGCCGTGCGGCTGTATTTTCAAAAGAACGCAGGCGGGCGGCGGGACGGGCGCACCTTCCGCGCGGCGTGTGCGGCGTTTATAAAGGCGCAGCCCGAACACCCCGTTTCTCAAAAGCTCGCCGCCTTTGACGCGCTTTCTGCGCGCCTGCGCGCACGCGCGCAGCTGTGCACGGCGGCGGAGATCATGAACGAACTGCTCGCACTGGGCCTTGAGGCGCAGATCGCGGCGAAGGAGGGGGGCAGGAGCCGCCTTGCGCGCGTGCGCCGCCTCATCGCGGAGGGGGAGAACGTGGACGTCAACGCCTTTCTCGCCCGCCTGCGCGCGTGCAACTATCAGATCGGGTATGCCGAGAGCGGCGGCGAGGACTCCGTGCGCATCGTCACGATGCACTCCTCCAAGGGACTGGAATATCCCGTCGTCATTCTCGCGGGGGCGGACGTCAAATTCCGCGGCGGCAGCGAGCGGGACGAGGTCATGTTCACAGAACTCTGCCTGAACGGGCAGACGCGCACGGTCGCCGCGCCCAAGGCGTATGATTTGGAGAACAAGCTCGTCTATTCCACCGTCCTGCGCCGCGCCTGCGCCGTCGCCGAGGAGACGCGCGAACGCAAGGAGGAACGCAACCTCCTCTACGTCGGCATGACGCGCGCCAAGTACCGCCTGCACATCCTCTTTCGCGAACAGGCGGAGCGCGCTCTGTCCCCTGCGCGCGCCAAACGCTTTGCCGACTTCTTCGACTTCCGCGCCTGCGCAAAGTACATCGTGCCCGATCGGGAGGCGGAGCAGATGGCGCCCGCCCGCCGCTCGCTCGTCTATCGCCCCGATGAACGCCTGCGGGACGCGGTGCTCTCTGCGTACGAGCAGCCCTATCCCTTCGAAGCGAGTATGCGCGTTCCCGTCAAGAGCTCCGCGACGGCGCTCCTGTCGCGGCAGGAGGCGATGTATTCCTTCCTCGATGAGGCGGAGCCCTTCGAGGGTGGGACGAGCAAGGAGGCGGGCATCGCCTATCATGCCTTCTTGCAGTATGTGCGCTACGGGCAGGACGCGCAGTCCGAACTTGCGCGCATGCAAAAAGAAGGGCTTCTCACGGCGGAGCAGGCGGCGCTCCTCGATGCGGGTCAGCTAAGGCGCATTCTCGCCCTGCCCTGCCTGAAGCCGCTTGCGGGCGGGAGATTCCGCCGCGAACAGACCTTTCTTGTGCGTCTGCAGGCGGACGAGATGCTGGAGACTGCCGCCACGGACGAGATCGTCTTTCAGGGCGCGGTCGATCTTCTGGTGGAGGACGAGGGGGGCTACATGGTCATCGACTACAAGTACTCCGTCCTTCCGGACGCGGCGCTCCGGGAAAAGTACGCCGTGCAGATCAGATTGTACAAGAAGGCGGTCGCGCGGGTGCTGAGAATCGACGAGAACACCATCCGCGCCCGCATCGTCAACATTGCGCGCTGCCGCGAGATCGAAATGTGAGGTTTTTCGCGCAGATTCGCCACGATTGCTCCCTTTTTTCCTTATATTTTTTGCACCGATTGGATATCCTTGAACGGAGGTCATAACATGGAAATTTTCAGACAGATCATGGAAGTATTTGCCGCGGTCCCCGATTGGGTGCCGCTCATCCTGTGCCCCGCGCTCACTGTGGCGGCGGCAGTCGCATTTGCCATCTTCGGCGGGCGCAGAGGGTATCCCCTGCTCGCGGGCATTCTGGGTGCGGTCGGCGTCGCGCTGATGAGCGCGGGCGCAACGGTTGCAGAGGCGCTCTGTTACGCTGCGCTGTTCGCGCTCATCGCCTGCGCGGCGGGGCTGTTGCTGCTCCTTCCCGGGCGCAAAAAGAGAATGCGCCGTACCTCGCGCGACGAGCGCATCTACCAGCGCTTCCGCGCCGAACTGGAGAACGCGCCCGTTCCCGCTGCGAACGGGCAGGCGCCCGTCAAGGAGTGCTGCTTCGAGCCCGCGCCCGCCGTGCAGGAGGCGCCCGAACTAACTTACGCGCTGTCCCTTCTGGAGAAGCTCCGCCGCGGGGAGCTCTCCGCGACCGACCGCCTGGAGGCAGATATGCTCGGCAGAACGCTTTCCGCGATGCAGGGCAGGCTCCTCACCGCGGAGGAGAAAAATACCCTCAACGACTGTCTGGCGTCCGTCCTCAAGCTGACTGCCAAGTATAAGCTTTGAGAAATCCTGCAAAGAGCGCCCGCGGGGCGGCAAGTCTGCCGCCCCGCGGGCGCTTCGTTCGTTCGGACATGGGGGCTTTTGGTCGGCGCGCCCGCGGGCATGGTGCCCGCGGGCGCGCAACGTCATTGCTTGAGGTGCACCATGCCCTCGTCCAGCAGGAAGCGGACATGGTCTCTTACCGTCTCTTCGAGCGGGCGGGGTGCAAAGCCGAACGTGCGCACGCTCTTGCCGATGGGGAAGTCCGCGCGCGCCTCGAGCGACCTGATCGCGGCGCCCGTGTACAGCGGACGCTTGCCCGTGAGCTTTGCCGCCAGCATCAGAAAGGGCGCGCCGGCTTTCGCGACCCGCAGCGGCAGTGTCGGCGGGACGCGCCGCCCCGTCATTTGGGCGATCACGGCGAGGATATCGTTGATCTGGTCGGGGCGGTGGGCAAAGATATACCCCTCGCCCGCCTGCGCGCGCTCGATGACGGCGGGCAGGACGCCGGCAAGGTCGCGGATATCAAAGTCGTTGTACCCGCCCTTGACGGACGCGGGCAGTCTGCCCTCGATGAACTCGATCATCATCTGCGTCATGTGACTGTTCGAATAGTCGCCCGGTCCCAGTACACTGGAGAGCAGCAGGATGCTTGCGTCCAGCCCCCGGGTGTGCACGGCGTCCAGCACCAGCCTGTCCGCCTCCGCCTTGGCGCGGGCGTAGTTTGTATCGCAGCGCGCGGGGTCGGGGCGGTAGGTCACGTTCTCGTCAAACACGCCGCCCAGCGCCTCGGTGGAGGAGACCTGCAGAAGTTTTGCGCCGCGCTCGACGCACATTTCGACAATTGCGCGCGTGCCATCCACGGTCACGGCGTGAAGCTCTTTTTTGCTGCCCTCGCCGATGGTGACTTTGGCAATGGTGTGAATGACGACGAACGGTCCCTCGCCCGCAAAGAGCGCGTCAAGGGCGGCGCTGTCTAAAATGTCGCCAAAGACGAGCTCCGGGGCACTGTTTCCAAAGATGCGCGCCGCCTTTTCCCTGCTGCGGGCGAGCCCGCGGACGCGGCAGCCCTCGGCGAGCAGTTTTTTGGTGAGTACGTTCCCGACGTATCCCGTACAGCCGGTCACGATATAGCAAATCGAAGTGTTCATGACAGTATTATACGGCAAATCGCGCCGCGGCGCAACTGTTTCACAGGGCATTGCAATTTTTTGAAAGGTGTGCTATAATAAAACAAGCGACAAACATTTTACATTATTTTAACAATTTATTTGCATCTTCGCAATACGGATAGGGTATGATGGCGCAGTACGGGCAACGGGAGGGGCTCTATGGCGAAAATTTTGCTGGCGGAAGACGACGCGGCGCTCAATCACCTTGTGTGCACGCTCTTGGAGGGCGCGGGGCACGAGGTCGTCGCCTGCAAGGACGGCGGCGCGGCGCTGGAGGAATTTCACAGGCAGAGCTTCGATCTTCTGATCACCGATATCATGATGCCCGTGCTCGACGGCTATCAGCTCGCCGCCGAGGTGAGGCGGGAGGGCGCGACGCCCATCCTCTTTCTGACCGCGCTCGACGACGCGTCCGATCAGAAGCGCGGCTTTGCGACGGGCGCGGACGACTACGTCGTCAAGCCGTTCGATCCCGACCTGCTCTTGCTGCGCGTGACGGCGCTCCTGCGCCGCGCCAACATCGCGGACAGCCGCACGATCACCGTCGGCAATCTCACGATGGACAAGGAGGAGCACACGGCATATGCGGACGGCGAGGAGCTCCCGCTCACCGTGCGCGAATTTGACCTTCTGTTCAAGTTGCTCTCCTATCCCCGCCGCACCTTTACGCGCACCAAGCTCATGGACGAGTTCTGGGACTTCGACTCCTCGGCGACCTCGCGCACCGTCGACGTGTACATGTCCAAGCTGCGCGAAAAGACGGCGCACTGTACGGGGTTTGAGATCGTCACCGTGCACGGGCTTGGCTATAAGCTGGTACTCAAATGAAGGGTGCGTCCCCCAAAAAACGCACCAACCGTGCCATGCGGCGGGCGCTCGCGGGCTTTTTTGTGCAGTTTGTTCAGGTCGCCTGCATCATCACGGTCGCCGTCTTTGCGGGCGAGGCTGTGGACGCGCGCTTCGGTGAGAATGTGGCGGCAAAGTCGGCGGTCATGCTGGTCGTTGTCGTCTTTCTGGCGCTTTTGACGACCGTCGTGGAGCACCTGCGAAGAAAGATCGCCGCGCGCCCCGTGGAGCGCATCTGCGAGGCGGCAAAGCAGCTTGCCGCGGGCGATTTTTCCGTGCGGCTGGAGCCCGTGCATGCCTACGGGGCATACGACGCCCTCGACGAGGCGATGGAGGCGCTCAACGCCGTGGCGGCGGAACTGCGGCAGGCGGACGAATCGCGCAGCGGCTTTATTTCCAACGTCTCGCACGAACTCAAGACGCCGCTCGCCGTCATCCAGAGCTATGCCTTGGCGCTGTCCGGGGCGAAGGACGAGGCAACGCGCGCCGCGTACTGCGAGACCATCGTCGGCGCGGCAAAGCGGCTCACCGCCCTTGTGCAGAATGTGCTGCGCCTCAACCGTTTGGAGCACCACGGCATCCGCGCGGAGTTTACCTCGCTGCGGCTGGACGAGCTGCTCGCGCGCTGCATCCTCGCCTTTGAGGAGCAAATAGAGCATAAGGGGCTTGAACTTTCGTGCGAGCTCGCGGAGGTCACCGTCCGCTCGGACGAGAGCTGTCTGGAGATCGTCTGGAACAACCTGCTCTCCAACGCGGTCAAATTTACGAGCGAAGGCACGATCTCTGTCACGCTGCGGCGGGAAGGGGACAATGCCGTCGTCACCGTGTCGGACACCGGCTGCGGCATGAGCGCGGAGACGGGCAGGCATATCTTTGAAAAGTTTTATCAGGGAGATACCTCCCACGCCGCCGAGGGCAACGGACTGGGGCTTGCGCTGGTCAGGCAGGTCATCGATCTGCTCGGCGGGGAGATCGCGGTGGAGAGCGCCCCGCAAAAGGGCAGTACCTTCCGCGTGACGCTGTACGGAGCCTGCGTATGAGAAAGCTGCTTGATCTCATGAAAAACCCGCGCGGCGTTTTTCTCATCGTCGCCTGGATCCTGGGACTGGGCGGGGCGGCGGCGAGCGTCGCCGTGGTCGCGCTCGAGGCGGAGGGCGGCTGGGTGTACCTCGTGTACGCGCTTGCGGCGATTTTTTTGGCGTATGCGATCTATGCGCTCGTCAAATTCGTGCCGCGCGCGACGAGCGCCCTTTCCGCATTCGGAAAAAAGCACCCGCTGCTCGGCAAGTGGCTTGGCAGCTACGAGCGCCGCACGCTGCTCTTTTCGGGGTTATCCTTTGTCATCAATGTCGGGTACGTCGTCTTAAACCTCGTCATCGCGGTGCTGACGTCCTCGCTCTGGTACGGCGCACTCGCGGCGTACTACTTCGCGCTGAGCGTGCTGCGCTACGTCGTCCTCGGCGGGACGCGCGGCGCGCTCAAGAAGTCGTCGGACGAGCGCACGCGCACGACGGCAAAGCTCAGGATCTACCGCAATTGCGGCATCGCGCTTCTTGTTCTGGTGGGCCTGTTCATGCTGGCGGTGGCGCAGTTTGTCGTGACGTCGGGCGGCAGGCTGGCGGATTTCGCCCTGCCCAACCTGCGCACCTATACGATGATCACGCTCATCTCGTCGGCGGCATTCACCTTTTATAAGGTGTCATTTGCCATCTATAACGTCGTCAAGGTGCACAAAATGACCGACCCCACCCTCTGGTCGCTGCGCAATATCAATCTGACGGCGGCGCTCGTCTCGCTGGTCGCCCTGCAGACGACGATGACCTTGTTTTTGGAACAGCCGCTCAGTCAGGACATGCGCATCATGAACGCCGTGACGGCGTCGGCGGTCTGCCTGTTTGTCGCGGGGCTGGGGATCGTGATGATCGTACGCGCCGACAAGAAGAAAAAGGCGCTTGCCGCGGAGGCAGATTATGAGTGACAAGTTTCGTTATACCTATTACGCCCCGACGGACGGGGAGCGCAAGGAGATCGAGCGCATCCGCAGGGAGTACCTGCCCGACGCGCACGGCGAGAAGATGACGCGCCTGCGTGCCCTCCATGCCCGCGTCAGGAACGTGCCGATGGCGCTCGCGGTGACGCTGGGCGTCGCGGGCGTGCTGCTGTTCGGGCTGGGCATGAGCATGGTGCTCGCGTGGAATCTGCTTCTTGCGGGCTCCGTCGTTGCCGCCGTCGGGTGCGTGCCCATGGCGCTCGCCTACCCCGTGTACAACGCGGCAGTGCGCGTCATGAAGAAAAAATACGGCGGCGAGATCGTGCGCCTCTCGGACGAGCTGCTGCACGCAGACGGGAAGCCGACGGAGGACGAGGACTCCCCGCAGACATGATCAGAGCATTGCGCGGCGCGCCCGCTGTTAAAAAGCGGGCGCGCCGCGCATTTTCGCATTTTTTCGCATGAACAATTCTTTTACAAAACGCTTACAAGACATTTACCAAACTTCAAACATTCGGAAAAACGGCTGTGATATCCTTATAGCACAAATCAAGCAAGGAGAAAACGTAACATGATTCAGGAAACCAACAAGCAGCAGGAAGCACAGCAAGTGAGCGAGATCCGCAGCCGTTACGCGGCAAAGAGCGTGAGTGAGGAAAAGATCGACAAACTCACAAGGCTGGACCGTCAGGCGCGCCGTCCCGCCGAAATCTTCGCCTATACCTTCGGGACGCTGGGTGCGCTCGTGCTCGGCGTAGGCATGTGCCTCGCGATGGAGATCATCGGAAGTCTCATGCCGCTCGGGATCGTGATCGGCGTCATCGGGATCGTTATGGTGGCCGACAACTACCCGATCTATAAGCGTATCTTATCGCAAAGAAAGAAAAAGTACGCCCCGGAGATCGTGGCCCTCAGCGATGAGCTCCTCAATCACTGATTTTTTTCCCGCCGCGCGCATGCTCGCCCGGCATGCGCGTTTTTGCTTCCCGGCGCCTGTCCGCGCGCCGGGATTTTTTTGTGTTTTCGCCCCTTGCGCCGTTTACGCAAAAAAACGCCATTTCACGCACAAAATGGTCTGTTTTTTGCGTTTTTTTGTATAATAACGCTGCAAACTTCCGCCATGCCCGCCCCATTTTTATAACCTGAAATGGATTAGAAATTTTTTACAAATTGCCCTCAAAAAACTTGTTCAAAACTATTGACAAATGGGGAGGGGTGAGTATAATAGTTAGTGGTTAGGTGTTTGAACCGGCAATGAAACGTGCTTATTCCTGTGACAATATATATGCCAAATTTTTTCGCATACAAATACTTGACAGCTTTCGTGCGCTTGCTTATAATTGTTTTTGCGCAATATTGTGAAGGGAAAAGAGGGGTGTCCATACTTTTCCGTTGAGGAGCCAAGCCATGAAGCAAAATAACTCGCAGCAAACGACGCAACCGGCAAAGGGAAATCGCAGCGGTCTTGTCACAATGATCGTACTCATCGTGTTGGCGGTGCTGTTTGTCCCCATTCTCATCATCAATCTCACGCTGATCGTCAAAGGCAGCCTGCATGATGACGTCCCGCCCGATATCTTCGGGGTCGCGCCGCTTGCCGTTGCCTCGGGCTCGATGAGCGGGGACGCAGATGACTGTTTCGATGAAGGCGCGCTCATCTTTGTTGATCTTCTGGAGGGCGAAGAAAAGCAGTCCCTTCAGGAAGGTCAGGTCGTTACATATTACACGGGCGAAGTGTTTGTCACGCACCGCATCATTTCGGTGGAGCGTGCGGAGGACGGTCGCATCACGGGCTTTATTACCAAGGGTGACGCCAACAACACGGATGACGGCGTCGTTCCCGTGGGCAACGTCGTGGGGCTTTGCACCGGCAGCGTTGCGGGACTTGGCGACTTTGCCTTGTTCATGCAGACGCCCATGGGCATTCTGGTCTTTGTCGGCATTCCCGTCGTCATTTTCATCGCGTTTGACGTGATCCGCATCACCCTGGAGCGCCGCAGGCAGAGGGCTGCGAGCGACGGGTCCTCCGCCGAACTTGCTCAAAAGGATGAGGAGATCCGCCGTCTGCGCGCGATGCTCGGCGAGCAGAGCGCCGCGGCGCCTGCCGAAGAAGCGGAATCTGCGCCGGGCTCCGAGGTCGCAGCCGCTGAAGAGGAACCCAATCCGGAGGACAAGAGCGAATGACCCTTCCGCCCCTGCGGGGCACCTCCCCTAACAAAGTCAGGGGAGGCAGGAAAGGAAGGTAAAAAAGCCCTCCCTGCGCAAGGGGTGAGGCAAGGGAAGAAGGGGACCTGGCCTCCCATGAAAAACCGCAGGTTTTTTAGGGGAGGTGGATTGCCGAAGGCAAGACGAAGGGGTGAGGGGTGCAATGCCGCAAGGGAATGACAAACGCTTGGTCGCAAAAGGAAATCCCTCCCTTGTTTCCTTCGGGCGTAAACTTCGAAAGGAAATGACGAAGGAAGAAAGGCGCCTTTGGTACAATTTCCTGAGCAAGTATCCTGTTCGATTTTACAGACAAAAAATTCTTGGTCAATATATCGTAGATTTTTACTGTGCAGGCGCAAAGTTGGTGATCGAGTTGGACGGCTCTCAACATTATGATGAGGTGACCGAACAAAAAGATCGCGAGCGAACAGCGTACTTGCAACAATTTGGACTGCTTGTGCTTCGCTTTTCTAATTTGGAGGTCAATCGGAATTTCCGAGGGATTTGCGAGCAGATCGATATCATCGTAAAGCAAAGAGTGCAGGACCCTTCCGCCCCTGCGGGGCACCTCCCCTAACAAAGTCAGGGGAGGCAGAGCGAAGACAAATTCGGCTAAATCGGGCTGTGCCACACAACAGGCCGGTCGGCAATATCAAAAAAATTACTTGTAAGGAGAGTTATCATGACAAAGAAGAAGAACTTGATTGCCAGAATCTGCGGTTTGCTGATCGTCCTTACGCTCATCAGCTGCTGCTTCCTTGGCACGACGTTCGCACGCTATACTTCGTCCGGCGATGGCACGGCTTCCGTCACTGTTGCTAAGTGGGATATCGATATTACAGGCGGCGCGGCAAGTGGAGCCACTGCGCTTGCATTAGGTACTTTATCTCCTAGCGATGCGGCATGGAAAGAAGGGCCAGCTCGTACGCACGAAATGCCGGCGAGGGTAGGTGCTACAATTGTGAATAGCAGTGCCGTCAATGCTGACATTACAGTGGAGCTTGCTAATGTTCCCACGTTTACAGGAACAGCGTTTAATGCTGATTCGAGCATTCAAGAGGGGGCGGATGTACCTTCCTACGCTGAGGCATATAACACAATCAAGGTTCAGGTCTTCATTTCGCGCGATAGCATCAATGCTCCTGCTTCCGATGCGGAAGGTTGGGTGGATTACAATGGTTCCGCCACGATTAAAGATGTTGCAGGGAACGGCGGAACTGTGTATATTTGGGTTCGCGCAATCTGGATGTCGCAGGATAGCTACGGTGAAGCAAATGCAGACAAGCTGGATACGTGGCTTGGTGAGAATATCACAACGGTTTCTGTGGGTATTACTTACACCGCAGTCCAGTCCTCTACGCAGCCCGCGTAATCAACCCGAACTTTTTTGCGGTACATAACACCGCGTATTGCGCAATCGAATACCGCGCCGCCGCCGAGTGTGGTGGCGGCGGCGCGGTATATTTTTTGTCGCACTTTTTGATTTACAAACTTCACAACTTAACTGATTGACAGAATCTGTCAGGCGGCAAACGCCGCGATCTTGAGAGGATTTGCGCATCTTTGCGCGAAGAACGTTACTTTATGTTGCATACACACGGCAGAAATGCCGTTTGGATATAGCAGGCTTTGCTCATGTCAAGCTGAGCGGATCCTGATCCCGGGGGAGGGTGAACCATGGAAGAAGATAAGAAGAATATTCCCGAATCGGAACCTGATGCAGCATCCGCGGCTGCGCCCGACCAATCGGCAGAGGGCACGCCCGCAGCGCCTTCTCCCGACGAGACCGCGCCCGCATCCGACGGTGCAGGCGCTGCGGAGAGCGCGGAAGCGTCCGCAGAGGAGAGTGCTCCCGCAGACGAGGGCGAAGCGCCCGCTGCGAGCGAATCCGACGGTGTCGGCGCTGAGGCGAGCGCGGAAGCGCCCGCAGAGGAGAGTGCCCCCGCAGACGAGGGCGAAGCGCCCGCTGCGAGCGAATCCGACGGTGCAGGTGCTGAGGCGAGCGCGGAAGCGCCCGCAGAGGAGAGTGCTCCCGCAGACGAGGGCGAAGCGCCCGCTGCGAGCGAATCCGACGGTGTCGGCGCTGCGGAGAGCGCAGGAGTTCCCGCGGAGGAGAGTGCCCCCGCAGTCCCGGCACCCGCCGAGGCGACGCCTGCCGCAGACGCATCTCCCGCCGCCGAGATTGCAGTGTCTGCCGCGCCCGTCCCGGGGAGCAGTGCATACGATATCGAGGTCAAGCGCCCCAAGCGCGGCAGAGTGCGCGACCGCGAGGGCTTTGAGCTGGGCAAGCTCAGGCGCGGCGTCTGGTATGATAACGACAAGAACCGGCGCGGCGAGTTCATCAAGGAAGACGATAAGAACGTCTACCTCTACGAAGGGGAGAACGAGAACCGCAGACGCACGGGCTACGTCGATAAGCACAACAACATTCACACGCTGCAGAACGAATATGTCGGCACCATTGTGCACGCGCGCACGCCCTGGCTGCTCATTCTCTGCATTCTGCTCGCACTCATCACCGCGCTGACGTGCATTCTGTGCGCGTGGGCGCTCTCCCGCTCGGAGAGCCCCTATGCGCCCATCATCTTTGCGACCGAGGAGGACGGCACCAACTGGGAGGACAGGGAGGATCTCTCCGTGTTCTATAATCAGACTTTCGGGGACAAGGTCATTGTGCCGGGCATGACGGGTGCGTACCGCTTCCGCATGCAGAACAACAGCCCCGACCCCATCGTCTATTCGCTCACCTTCTCGGAGACCAACGAGTACGGCATCGCCATGCGCTACCGCCTCAAGCGCGACGGCGTGTATATCGCAGGCGAGGAGGGCTACGTCACCGTGGAGGAACTCTGCCTGGAAGATCTGTCCGTCGAAGAAGAGAGTATCACCCTTTTCGAGCTGGAATGGATCTGGGCGCATAACGACCCTGTGGATACCGTCGCGGGTGAAAACGAGGCAATGTATTACCTGCATATCGATTTCCTTGCGGAAGTCTGGCAGGAGAGGCAATGAACGCAGCACGCGTCAGAAAGGGCATCGGCATGGCGGTACGCATCTTCCTTGCGGTCATCGCCGTGCTGCTCGTCGTCTATATCGTCTATATGCTGATCGCCCGCTACGCCATGGGGATCGAGGTCCCCACCGTGTTCGGCATGGGCGGCGCGGTCGTCTTGTCGGGCAGTATGGAACCTGAGCTCTCCGTCGGCGACTATGTCATCACCGTGCGGCAAGACAGCTACGAGGTCGGCGACGTCATCATGTTTTACAGCGCGGACGGCGTCTGCACCACCCACCGCATCGTGGAGATCGTGGACGGCGCATTCCGCACCAAGGGCGACGCCAACAACGCCGCAGACGTGCTGCTCGTCAGCGCGGATGCGGTCATCGGCGAGGTCGTCGCAGCCGTGCCCGGCGTGGGTACGGTGATCGGATTTTTACAGACGCCTGCAGGGCTGTGCATCGTGCTTGCGGTGATTGCAATCGCCTGGTTTGCCTGGGAGAGCATCTCCCGCGCAAGGGCAAGGGCGGCAGACGGAGAGGACGTGCCGACTGAGGGTGCGCCTTCCGGGGAAAACGCGTCGGCGCCCGTCGCAGGCGGTGAAGAAGACGGCGATAAGGGAAACAACCATGAAGAAGGAAACGATCAAACAGTATCCCATCGTTAGATACTTATGTCTGCTTCTAGTCGTGGCGCTCCTCTTTGCAGGGGTCACTTTTTCGCGCTATCAATCGCGCTTTACAAGCGAAAATTCCGTCGGCGTTGCGGAGTTTGACGCTTCCTATACCATTGACAGCGTCAACACGACGTCCTTCGGCAACACCCATTTCTGGCAGCTGTACAACGGCTTCTGGATGGATCAGGGCAGCGGCACGGCCAGTACGGTGCGTATCACGATGAATAATAACAGCGCGATCGACTTGCGCCCCACGATCCGCATGGAGGGCCCCGCGGAGTTCTGGGAAAATATCGCGCTTCAGATCACGCCCACGACGGGCACGGGAAGCAATATCGCCGCCGATACGGAAAATCCCCTGACGACGCAGCTCGTCATCGCCGATCTGGTCAAGGAGCGCACGGAAGCTACGCAAGACAACGAACACGTCTTTGAATACGACAAGTACAGACAGTGGAGTGAAGGCGAAACATTTAACACGTCGACCTCTGACAACTTCGGCCAGCTTGGCAGCGGGGAATCCACGCTTGCCATGACGGGCGGGATCACCGTGTCTAAAACGGACGGGACGGTCAGCGGCTCCGTCACGGCGACGCGGCAGAGCACGACCGTCGGGAAAGTGCCCGAGACCCGTCCTGAAAACAACTGGAACATGACGATCACCGCGAGCATGAAGAACGTGGATTTCTCGCTCGGATTTACGCGTCAGCAGGGAAGCTCTGCGCTGCCCGCGCTCTATCTGGACTGCACGGCGAATGTCCCCTATTATACGATCGAGATCGATATCCCCATGGAGCTCAAGGCAAAATCGGGCGACGATCCTGCATCTGCGACCTATGTCATGTACCTCAACTGGACCAACGCCATTCAGGCAAAGGCGCTCGGGATCGAGTTCCCCACGGGCGCGGGCGAGGCTGCCGAGCCGGGGATTGACGCAGATTTTTGGAACAACCTCATCGAGAACGCTCAGCCGACGACGATCACGGCAAACGGTACCGAGTTTACCGTCCTCGGCTATCACTTCAACTATACCGATGTCCCGTACAGCACAAGCGCCGGCGGCGCCAATGCCGGCGATACCACCGTGCGCCTGATCAGGGAGTTTGCAAACACTGCGCTTGGCACGACCGAGACCATTTCCTATCAGCATATTGCGCGCCTCAACGAGAACGACGCCGTTTTTCCGCACGATATACACCCGGAGAATGGCTATTATCGCTGCAGCGGAGACAATCCGGCGTATTTTGAGGCGAATACAATTAACAGCCTGAACACTAATTTCATTCCCACGACGCTCAAGACGATGCAAGGCGGGAACGATAACACCTATGACTATGTCGGCGTGAGCGAGAAGGGGTACACGACGCGCATCAGTGTGAACTTTGTGCAGACGAGCGTGCTTCCTGCGACGGGCACAACTTCGACGACATTTTAGCGCACATTTGCATTTTGCGGCATCAGGAGGAACCTATGACGAAAAAGGTGCAAAAAATTCTGCTCATCATCTTTTTATCGGCGCTGATCATTGCCTTGATGGCGGCGTCCTTTCTCTATGCCTCCACATACGGCAGATATTCGGGCGGTACGCTCAGCGATAACAGCACCTATGACGATACCATTGAATTTATCGGAACGGAGCGGTATATCGTCAGAACGCCCGAGGAACTCAACGACGCCATTGAAAACGGTTATTCCTATATTCAGATCGCCGATGACGCCGAGCAGCCCTTCGTCATCACGACGGACGTGCAGGACGTCTCTACCAATCTTGTGCTCGATCTCAACGGCACGGTGGTCGTGCGCAACAGCCGAAATCCCATGCTCAATGTCTCGCAGGGCGTCTCCGTCGTGCTCGTGTACGACTCCAGCGAGGAGCATGCGGGCGCCTTCTACAATCCCGTGGGCAGCGCGCTGCAGGTCAGCGGCGGCACCATGACCATCGGTTCGGGCAACTACGAAAGCGGCCCGCGCGAAAGTGAAGACGGGGCAAACCAAAACGAAGAAGGCTATCAGGGCGCCAGTCTTGATGGCTTTGGTTCCGATGGCTCGGTATGGCTGTATGCAAGAGATGAGTCTTATACGGAAAAGCCTGCTACAGTAGACAGATCGGGGTCACAATATCATCGGATCAACGGCACGGTGGCAGGCTATGTGCCTAGAATTGATAAAAATTATTATCGCAGCAGCGGGAATACGCCATACAAATTCCTGACGCCGGATACCTTCCTCATCTACACACGGGAAGAGGGTATAATTGCGGATGAGAATAGTTCCTTTGCCCCAGGCACGCTTCTGGTCGAAGGCAGGCCGCTTACAGTCCCCTGCAACGTGGCGTCCTGCGATTTTTACTACTATTACCCTACCGGCGAGCGGGCAGAGGATGGAACTGATATCTACGCCGTCGTCTATGGCTATTGGGACGTCAAGGAGCTGGCGGAACAAGGCAGTTCGCTCGAAAGTGCCGGGCTGCAGTGGCCGTATGCCGCCATCCGCATGACGGCGGGCGAGGGTTTTGTCCGCGGCGGAAATTTCGTCAATCAGTTCGACGTCGCCAACACCTACGGTATCTTGACTGAGGAGAACAGCAAGGACGGCGCAACGGGCTCGCTGGTCGTTTCAGAGACGGGCAGAGCGGGTACCACCAACTTTACGGCACGCGGCGAAGCTGTTTGCATCGGCTGTTGGGAGGGTGACGTCGCCATTTCGGGCGGAAATTTCTCCTCTGAACTGGGGAATACCATCGTGATGAGCGGCGGTACGCTGAACATTACCGCAGGTAATTTCAATAAGAATGCCGCTGCGGGTGCTGTGGGCGAGGATGAGGATAACGGCGCTGCAATTTCCATGCAGGGCGGTGATCTCACGATCACCCACGATACGATTCCCGTGCAGTTTACGATCACGGGCTCATCTGTCAACGGCATAGAGGCGTACGGCGGCACGGTCACGGCGGAAGATGCGTCCTTCGAATTTAATGAGGGAAGCACAGGCACGAATAACACGGGCATTTTGTCTAAGGGCGGGCAGGTCGCATTGACGAGCTGCACATTTACCATGCCCGGCAGCAACAACAGCGGCGTCTATGCCTCGGGCGGAAGCACGAGTATCTCCGGCGGAGAACTCAATGTAGGCAACATCGATACGAATGAAAGCAATTTCGGCATTGAGGCGGCGGGCGGTACGGTCGTCTGCAACAATGCAACGATCAAGGTCTACGGCGGCTCCTCTGCGGGTATCCACACGTCCGGAACAAGTCCGCTGCTGAATATCACAGGCACGTTCAATTGTACGGTAACGCAGGAGACCGGTGCGACTCTTTCCAGTGCAGCGATCATGGCGACGAGCGGCAGGGTGACGTTTGAGACAGACAGCGGCACGATTACCTCCAACGGCGTCGGCATTGTCGTCCGCGGCGGCACGCTCGCGCAGAACAGCGGCGCGCTCACGGTCAATACGCAGCGCGGCACGGGCATCTATATTGCAAATGGCAACTTCACACAGGCGGCGGAAAGTAAACTCACGGTGAATAGTGAAATTGACGGCATATACTGGGGATCATTTATTGCAGGTAACACTGTTACAGAACAAACGCAGACCACCAACGGCATCTATATCACGGGCGGCTCGCTGATTGCAAACGGCACGCTCAACGTGACGCACACGGGCAAGGATAATGCAGAGTATAATGCAGATGATAATGCAGATTATTCGGGAACTGATTACGCATTCTTACGGCAGCAAATCACGAGTTATGCTGTACGCGTACAGGGCACTACAAGTACTTTTGTCACGATTAATGCGGGGAAAATCACCAACTCGATTGGCGGCGGCGTGTATGTATCGGGCGGCACTGTGACGCTGGGTAGTCCTACTGTTACAACTACCGGGCAGTCGGTTTTTTCGGACCCACAGTTTGTGAATAAGGCGTGGGCCTATAGCCAAAGCCAGACAGGCGGGCATGCGGTAGAGGTCAGTGGCGGAAACCTGACGGTGAATGACGGTAGCTATACAGCAGCCCATGGCAACGGCATTTTGGTACGCAATACAGGTGATTCGCAAAATAAAGTGACGATCAATAACGGAACGTTTATCGGGAATACCGTCACAACTAGTGGCAGTGGCACGGTAGGACCGGGCGTTTCTTATGGTCTCAATATAATGGGTAAAAATTTAACTGTTATAATCAATGACGGCAATTTTGGGGAGAAAGATAACACGGATAGAGTCAACAGTGCGGCATCGTTTTATGGCATTCCGGTAACAGAAGACGCTGCTCGCCCGCAGGTGGAGATCCACGGTGGCACGTTTGAGGGATATGACGCAGACGTGATTAGTGTATTCCGTTTTGTGGACGTGACATTTGACGGTGCAGTTTCAGTTTCAAATAAGGCAGGGAATAGAGCTGCGTTATCCGTGCAGGATGATTTGCTCTATACGACGGATAAGGAGCGAGGATCCGAAATCAAAATTTCTGCGGGCACATTCGAAGGGACTGAATATGGCGTTTGGTATTCGTGCGGGATGGATATTTTCACTCTGGAGGGTAGTGCTGAAATCAAGGGTGGGCCTACCGGTCTGCAAGTAGCCGATAGTATCGTTGGAGTTGCAGCAAACTCAATCAATATAAGTGGGGGTACAGTTACAGGCACGACGAACGGAATTTATTATGATTATCGTGGCGGAAGTGTTAATATCAATATTTCAGGAGGAACAATTGGAGAAAGCACATCAACGCAGTATGGCATATATATCAACAAAGCGCTGACCGTTGAGAACGCTTTGAAGATTTCTGACAAAGCTGCTATCTCAGGTAGCACTGCTGCAGTCTGTTTTCATGCAGCATTAAATGCGGTGCATGCTGCTGTCATTTCGGGCGGTACGTTTGAAGGCGGAAGATATGGCGCTTTTTATGGCGATGACGGTGAGAATGCAAATGACGGATTGCTGATCGAAGGCGGTACGTTTAGAGGCACAGGCACCGGAAGCTATGGCTTCTATTTCAACGACAATCCTTGGTCTACGGGCCCTTATAACAACGTTGCCATTATCGGCGGGACGTTCAGTGGAACAGTGCGATCGATCGGAACTTCGGACGAACATGACGGTATAAGCGGCATAGCCATCGGCGATGTTTTGACAGAGCATGTCGGCAATAACAGCCGCTATGGCGTTGCTTATAATGACGACGGGACGAGGAAGACTGTTGAGGACCGGTGGCGAACCTTTTACATTGATGGAAGTGTAGGAGCGGGTACAACAGCAAGTGGCAGAATTAATCTCATGCCTGACGAAGTAACGCTTACGACGGAGCCATAGACACAGTCATAATAACAAAATTCAACTTTAGAATGTTTGAGGCATAAAAAAGAGGCGCGGCGCGCCTCTTTTTGCTTTTCTCCTGCACCCTTCGTCGCACCCCTTCGTCTGCTGCGCACCCTTCCGTCTTGCCTTCGGCAATCCACCTCCCCAAAAAAACCTGCGGATTTTCAGGGAAGCCTAAAATCGAAGCGCCGCCGCGGGGTTCCGCGGCGGCGCGATCGGGTCATCTGCCGTATTTGTGTTTGACGTTGAGCCGTGCGAGGGCGCGGGCAAGCCGTGCCTGTGCGGCGTGGTATTCCTCGATGCTCCGCTTTTGCAGCAGAGCTTCCTTCGCCTCGTCGGCGGCGCGGCGCTGGCGCACTTCGTCCACGTCCTCGGGGCGGAGCGCGGAGTCCACAAGAACGAGCACCTCGCCCTTTTCGATCTTCATGATGCCCGCGGCGACGGCGGCGGGGTGCGTCTCGCCGTCGGGCGTGCGATAGGTGAGCGTGCCGGGGACGATCGCGCAGATGGTGTTGCAGTGTCCCGCCTGTACGCCGTACTGCCCGTCCAGCGTCGGCACGACGAGAGACAGGCATTCCCCCTCATAGAAGGGGCTGTCTGCCGCCAGTACATGCAGAGGGAAGTTCATACCGCGCCTTCCTTGAGCCGTTTTGCCTTGGCGTACACGTCGTCCAGCGTGCCGACGTTGAAGAATGCCGCTTCGGGGAGCTCGTCCGTCTCGCCCGAGACGATCGCCTTGAAGCCGCGCAGCGTCTCCCGGATGGGAACGTACGCGCCCGGAACACCCGTGAATTTCTCTGCCACAAACATGGGCTGGGACAAAAACCGCTGCACCTTTCTCGCGCGGTAGACGATGGTCTTGTCCGCCTCGCTCAGCTCGTCCATGCCGAGAATGGCGATGATATCCTGCAGTTCTTTGTACTTTTGCAGCGTCTCCTGCACCTTGCGCGCGATCGCATAGTGCTCGTCGCCCACGACGTCCGCCTCAAGGATGCGCGAGGTGGACTCCAGCGGGTCGACGGCGGGATAGATGCCCTGCTCGGCGATGCGGCGGGAGAGCACCGTGGTCGCATCGAGGTGGGAGAACGTCGTCGCGGGCGCGGGGTCGGTGAGGTCGTCCGCGGGGACGTACACCGCCTGCACGCTGGTGACGGAGCCGTTGCGCGTCGAGGCGATGCGCTCCTGCAGCGCGCCCATCTCCTGCGCAAGCGTGGGCTGATAGCCGACCGCCGAGGGCATGCGCCCGAGGAGCGTCGAGACCTCGCTGCCCGCCTGCACAAAGCGGAAAATGTTGTCGATAAATAGCAGCACGTCCTTGTTTTCGCGGTCGCGGAAGTACTCCGCCATCGTCAGCCCCGTCAGGGCGACGCGCATTCTCACGCCGGGCGCCTCGTTCATCTGTCCGAACACGAGCGCCGTTTTCTCCTTGACGCCGCTTGCGCCCATCTCCGTCCACAGATCGTTGCCTTCGCGGCTTCTTTCGCCGACGCCCGTGAAGATGGAATATCCCCCGTGTTCGACGGCGATATTGTGGATGAGCTCCTGAATGAGCACCGTCTTGCCCACGCCCGCGCCGCCGAACAGGCCGATCTTGCCGCCCTTGGAATAGGGCTCCAGCAGATCGATGACCTTGATGCCCGTCTCCAGCACCTCAACGGCGGGGGACTGCTCCTCAAACGAGGGGGCCTTGCGGTGAATCTCCCAGCGCTCCTGCGCATGGACTTCGCCCTCGCCGTCGATGGGCTCGCCGAGGACGTTGAACATTCTGCCCAGCGTCGCTTCGCCCACGGGGACGCGGATGCCGCAGCCGTCTGCCTTCACTTCCATGCCGCGGCGCAGCCCCTCGCTTCCCGCGAGCATGATGCACCGCACGGCGTCGCCTTCGATATGGCGGGCGACCTCCATGACGCGCGTCTCGCCGTCCACGCTGACGCGGAGCGCCTCGCGCAGTTTGGGTAATTTTCCCTTTTCAAATGCGACGTCGACGACCGAACCCGCGACGCGCACGATATGCCCGATATTCACTGATTACTCCTCCCGATTTCGCTGTGCCTGCGCGCCCGCCGAGATCTCCGTGATCTCCTGCGTGATCGCGCCCTGCCGCACATGGTTGCAGCGCATCTGCAATTCGTCGAGAATTTTTTGCGCATTCCGGTTTGCCGCGTCCATGGCGGTCATGCGGGCGTTCTGCTCGCAGCAGAAGCTGTCCACCAGCGCGCTGTAGATAAATCCCGTCAGATAGCTGGGAATAATGTTGTTCAGCACCTCGCCGACGGACGGCAGAAACTCAAAGGGCGTGTGATCTTCCTGCGCCGCGCCCGCCGAAGAGAACTGCGCGCGGTGGAAGGGCAAAAGCCGCGTGACGCGGACCTCCGCATCCATGCCCTTGCCGAGGTCGGTGTAGATGATGAAGATCTTTTTGAGGCTCCCCGAGTCGTACGCTTCGAGCAGCACGTTTGCGATCTCGCGTGCGCGGTGCAGGGTGGGATTCTGCGCCGTGTAGAGAAAGCTGCGGCGGATGGCGATCTCGTGCCGCAGGCAGTACTGCCGCCCGTATTCGCCGACGACGAAAAATTCGACGTCGCCGCCGTGCTCCTTGGAAAGCTCGTTCGTCGCCTTGATGATATTCTGATTGTACGCGCCCGCAAGCCCCTTGTCCGCCGTCACGACCAGGCACCCGACGGGGCCTTCGAGCTTTTTTTCGCCCTGCGGCGGATAGAAATAGCGGTTCTCCACGCGCTCATCCGTGCGGAAGATGCGCTTGATCTCCGCCTGCAGCGCGGTGAAATAGGGGCGCGTGCGGCTGAGCTCCTCGCGCGCCTTGCGCATCTTCGCCGATGCGATGAGGTACATGGCGTTGGTGATCTTCTGCGTGTTCTTCACGCTCGCCATGCGCCCCTTGAGCTCCTTCATGCCGGGCATTACGCGCCCTCCCTGCGGGCAAGGTATTCCTTTAAGAACTGCTCGGCGAGCGTTTCCGCCCTGTGTTTGTCCTCGTCGGAGAGCTGTCCCGTCTCATCGATGGACGCGCACAGGTCTGCCGCGCCGTGCTCGAAGCGGGAGAGCATCTCCTCCTGGAAATCGCGGATTTCGTCGAGCGGGATGTCCTGCATGACATGGTGCATCGCCGCGATGAGCGTGAGGACCTGCCGCGAACGGGACATGGGGTGGTACTGCGGCTGGCGCAGAAGGCGCATCAGTCCCTGTCCGTAGGAGAGCTGTGCGCGGGTGGTGTCGTCCAGATCGGAGGCGAACTGCATGAACACCTCGATCTCGCGGTACTGGGCCAAATCGAGGCGCAGCGTGCCCGCAGCGCGCTTCATCGCCTTGGTCTGCGCATCGCCGCCCACGCGCGAGACGGAGAGCCCCACGTTGACGGCGGGGCGCTGTCCCGCAAAGAAGAGCGAGCTTTCAAGGAAGATCTGCCCGTCCGTGATGGAGATGATGTTGGTCGGAATATATGCTGAGACGTCGCCCGCCTGCGTCTCCACGATGGGAAGCGCCGTCATCGAGCCGCCGCCGCGCGCCTCGGAGAGATGCGCCGCGCGCTCCAGAAGGCGGGAGTGCAGGTAGAACACGTCGCCGGGGTACGCCTCGCGTCCCGGAGAGCGCCCCAGAAGCAGGCTGAGCGCACGGTAGGCGACCGCGTGCTTGGACAGATCGTCATAGACGATGAGCACGTCCTGCCCGCGCTCCATAAAGTATTCGCCCATCGCGCAGCCCGCGTAGGGGGCGATATATTGCAGGGACGCCGATTCGCCCGCCGACGCGTTGACAATGATGCAGTGATCGAGCGCGTCTTTTGCGCGCAGCGTCTCCACGATGCGCGCGACCGAGCTCGCCTTCTGCCCGATCGCGACGTAGATGCAGATGACGTTCTTGCCGCGCTGGTTGAGGATGGTGTCGATGGCGATGGCGGTCTTGCCCGTCTGTCTGTCGCCGATGATCAGTTCGCGTTGTCCGCGGCCGATGGGGAACATGCTGTCGATGGCGATGAGCCCCGTCTCCATGGGCTGTTTGACGGGCTGGCGGTCGATGATGGAGGGGGCGGGCGTCTCGATGGGGCGGTAGCCGCTCTCTGCGATCTCGCCCTTGCCGTCGACGGGGTCGCCCAGGGCATTGACGACGCGCCCCAAAAACTGCTCGCCGACGGGCACGCCCGCGCGCTTTTTGGTGCGGCGCACCGCGCTGCCTTCCTCGACCTGCCCGTCGTCGCCGAACAGGATGCAGCCCACCGTCTCGCGGCTCAGATCCTGCACCATGCCGCGCGTCCCGTCTGCAAAGAGCAGGATCTCACCGTACTCCGCGCCGGGCAGTCCGCCGACCGTCGCGATCCCGTCGCCGACGGAGAGCACCGTTCCGATCTCTTCCGCAACGACGCGGGGCGTCCAGTTGCGCACGGACTCCCTTAACAGGGGGACGATATTGCCGTTTTCGTCGGGGACCTCGGTGAGGACGTCGCGCAGCTGGCGGAACCTGCCGCTGACGCTCCAGTCATAGATCTCCGACCCCACTTCCAGGCGGAACCCGCCCGGGTAGAGCGTACTCTTGCGGAACTCAAGCTCGACGTCCCCGTATTTGTTGTTCAGGAACGCCTCAAACCGCGCGCGCTGGGCGTCGTCGGGCGGCGCGGCGGCAAACAGGATGGCACGAAGCTTCATTCGTTGCCTCCTTTGTCCTCTGGCGCCTTCTCAGCTGCGTCCGCGCGCTTTCCGCCGTCTTCTTTTGCCTGTGCATCCGCCGCATCCAGGAACTGGTCAAATGCCTCGGATGCCGTCTCGCGCAGGGCGAGCTTCTCCGTCGCCTCCGATGCGAGTGCGGCGATCTCGCGCCTTGCATCGCGCACGCTCTTTTCCTTCTCGCGCGCAGCGTTCTCGTGCGCCTTCTTTACGATGGCGTCCGCCTCCTCCTGCGCGGCGTTCTTGCGCAGCGCGGCATAGGCGTCCATCTCCTTTTTGGCATCAAGGCGCTTTGCCTCGATCTCCGCATCGGCGTCGGCAAGCTTTTGTTCATACTGCGCGCGCAGCTGCTCCGCTTCCGACTTTTTGCGTTCGGTCTCGGCATCCTTGTTTTCGTACTCCTCTCTGCGCTTCTGCATAAACTTGCGGACGGGCTTATAGAGCAGCAGCCACAGCCCCGCAAACAGAATGGCAAAGTTGAGAAGATGCAGCAGGATCTGCTGCCAATCGATGTTCAAAGGCATAACAGCCTCCCGTTACAGTGCAAAGATAATCAGGATCGCGATGACGAGCGCATAGATGATCGCCGTCTCAATCAGGATGAGTCCCAGCATGAGGGTGGAGCGGATCTTGCCGTCTGCCTCCGGCTGACGGGAGATCGCCTCGTTGGACTTTGCGATTGCAATGCCCATGCCAACCGCGCCCGCTGCCGCCGCAAGCCCGATGGCGATGCCCGCAGCGATCGCCTTCGCGCCCGTGGAGTCCGCTTCTGCGGCTTCCGTCTCGGCGGCGGGGTTCGTGTCCTCTACTGCTTCCGCACTGACGGCGACTACGTCGTTTGCCGGGAAGCTCTCATGCGTATCGCTCATGCCAAATGCAAGCGCTGCGGCAATGAGTGCCAGGAACACGATCGTAACGATCGCGAGAATGCGTTTCATGTTACTTGTTTTCACTTTCATATGTTCACCTCAGTTTGAGTTTTTGTGCGTTTTTTAGGGGTACGTACCCTCATTTTTTTGACCGGAGGCTCCGTCACTTCGCCATAATACATTGCAGTGAGCAAGGAGAGGACGTACGCCTGAATGACGGCGTGCATCAGCGTGAACAGCACGCCGACAATGACGGGCAGGACAAAGGAGAGCGCGATATAGTAGTACACGAGCTCCGTCACGAGCATGCCGCTCAGCAGCGCGCCGAACAGACGGAAGCTCATCGAAATGGGCAGGGAGAATTCCTTGAGCGTGAGCAGCAGCCCGCGTCCCTTGTTTGCAGTAATACCGCCGACGAGGATAAAGGCATAGCTGAGGCACCCCAGGGCGATCGCGCCGTTGATGTCGGAGAGGGGGGCGGGCAGCGTGACACTGGTGTGATTGATCGTCTCCCAGGGAATGCCGACGAGCTCAAAGAGCGTTCCGAAGAAGATATAAGTGCCCGCCGCAAAGATATAGGCGCCCAGCACGTAGTTGCGATGGGGGCTGTTGCCGCGCGCCATACCGTCGAAGAATCCCACCGCCTGCTCTAAAAGAAGCTGGAACTTTCCCGGGATGCGCTTGAACTTGGGGATGACGAAGATGCGCACGATTGCCGCAAAGAGCAGGATCGCTCCCGTCACAAGGAACGCCGAGATGAGCCCGGGGTTGACGGGCAGTCCGAACAGGCTGATCTTGTCCGCTTCGTGCAGGATGGCGTCCTGCATGGTTTCCTGGATGCTCGCGTCGCGCTCGTAGAGCCCGTCCGTCAGAATGATGCCGACGAAGAGCAGCACGGCGATCGCCGGGACGACGGTCCAGAAGATGATCTTTTGTTTTTTTGACATGGCTCCCTCCTGCGGCTTGCGCCGCGTTTCCGATTTCGCCGCGTCTATTATACTCCTCTTTCCGACACGCGTCAATCGACTTGCGGCCCCTATTTTGTAAAAAAACGGATCCTGACGGTCCGTTTGTTGCGTTTTGATACAATTTTTGGTAAGAAAAGAGCATTGCACCTGGCGTCGGCGGCAAGCAATCAAGGCGGGCAGAGTGCGCTCAGAGCGGGTCGGAAAGGTCGATGACAGCCTGCGGCGCAGTAAAGCGGCGGCGGTAGTGCGCGCGGGCGCGAGCACAGACATTTTGGCAGAAGCCCTCGACTGCGGCATGATAGTCTGGGAAAAATTTGATGCAGAATGTCTCCGTCAAACCGTCCGAAAAGCGGACGTCAAGACGGATGGGGAAGTCGGGCTTAGGGACCTCCGCAATGATGCGCCTGCGGGTCAGGGAGCGCTCTACGAGGCGCTCATAGGCGAAAGCGTCGCGCTGCTCAAAGGTCGCCGCGCAGAACTTCGGCACGCTCTCGGCGGAGAAGTCCTCCGGCACAATGAGGTGCAGTTCGCCGTACAGGAACAGGCTCGCCAGATTATCGGCGATCCGCCGCAGTCGGTGGTAAAGGTGAAAATAGTCGGCGCAGAACAGCTTGTCGTGCGCCGTATCGCCCAGTATGTAAGTTATTTGCATGGGCAAAGTATAGCATAAAAGGCGCGGCCGCTCAAGAAAACAGCGCCTTATGCCAGCAAAATTTGCGTCAATTTTTATGTCAAAATGTCAAAATTCGTCAATGTGTTCATGGAAAGCGTCAACAATCGGTTGCTTCGCCGCGCGCGTCCGATCATTTCGGCGGTGACTTTCTCTCCCGCCTTCGCGATGGGGCGTCCGAAATCGTCAAATACGCTTCTTCTGACCGTGCGCCCCAGAAGGTCGGTGCGACAAAGGCGCTCGCTCTCGTCCGCGGCGGGGGCGTATTCTTTTGCGGGCGTCTTTTTTGCGGCGGCCGGCGCACGCTTTTGCCGCTCGGGCGTGTTTCTCCCGGTCGGGGAGCCTGCCGCGCGTCGCTCCTTTTCGCTCGGGTAGAGAATGACCGTCTCGCCGACGGCGGCAATGGAGAGGGGGAAGCATTCCTCTTTCTGCGGTCCGTGCAGGACAAATTCGGGCGCGTCTCCCGTCCGGATATCGGCAACGACACCGAGCTGTTCGCCCGTATGGGAATAGACGGTCCGTCCGATCGGGGAAGGAACGCCCACCGGTTCGGACAGCCTCTGACGCCCGACAATGACCGCGTCGCCGTCGGCGAGCAGGGCGCGCGCGGGGAGAATGAATTCCTCTTCTTCGGCGTCGGCGCAGACAAGACAGGAGATGCGGGAGAAGTCGCGCGCAAAATAGAGCGCGGTGACATAGCCGAGCCGCTCCCCGCTTCCGGAGAGCACGGGTTTTCCGATGAGTGCTGAAACTTGCATACTGATCACCTCACGACCTATTGTATGCGGCATAAGTCCGCATAGGTAAAATTTTTTTATGGAAAAAGAAAATTTTTTGTCAAATCCGATGAAAAACGCTTGATAAATTTTGCTATCGGTGGTAGAATAAAAACCCGTTAAGAGAATATTTTTATACATTGGGGTGTCGCCAAGCGGTAAGGCAACGGACTCTGACTCCGTCATTCGTTG
>ERZ1643251.987-NODE-987-length-35081-cov-7.486324_pt1 | contig 35081 bp, 28 predicted proteins | sample MGYA00579261_ERZ1643251 | MGnify/ENA primary metagenome ERZ1643251 (study PRJEB29033, sample SAMEA4952267) | chicken gut metagenome | biome: Broiler Chicken; feature: Gastrointestinal Tract; material: Caecum | place: Ireland | collected 2018 | study: Broiler... | reverse complement strand
ATGGCAAAGGTGTAGCCGGGCGAAATCAGCAGCTTGACCGGCGGCAGAATCACCACCGTGGAGGCCAGCACCACGCCCACCACCGCGTGCATGAACAGCGAATACCAGCGCTTGAGGCAGTAGCCCACACCGCGGGAGAGCAGCACCACCGTCAGCAGCAGGCACACGCCCATGGGCAGGATTACGCCCAGGTCCAACGCGCCGATGGAGGCGTACATGGGTGTGGCCAGTCCCAGGAAAAAGAAGATGTTGGAGGGGCTCATGCCCGGTACGATGATGCCCAGCCCCCACAGTACGCCGCACAGGCACCACCAGCCGAAGTTCGGGATCACGTTGGCCTGTCCCCCCAGGGACATGGGAATCATCCAGGCGAGCATCACCACCAGCGCAATCGCCAGCGCGGCCATCGAACCGCGGGCCACGCCCTGCTGCCGCGCCTCGCGAAGCAGGCTGGGCAGCGTGCCCACGATCAGGCCGATAAACAGGAAGATGGCCGCCGTTTCGGACCGCTCCAGAAAATCGCCCAGAAGCTTGGAGATGCCAAGCGTTCCCACCAGCATGCCCACGGCGATGGGCCAGAAGAAACCGATCTGCTTTTTGAACTGATGGATGGGGTCGGCCAGAAGGGCCATCATCGGCTTGTAGATGCCCATGATAACGCACAGCGCGCCGCCGCTGATGCCCGGCAGCAACGCGCCAATAGCGATGACAGCGCCCTTGAGAATCCCCAGCAGGGGGCTTTGGCGGGGAGTATCCTGCAATGCAAGCACATCCTTTCGTATGCATAGATAAAATCAGTATACCATAACCCGGCCGGAAAGCCCACCAGAAGGATAAAAAACGGAAAATCTTAACAGAACGTTAGCATACGCAAAGGCCCGGCCAATCAATGGCCGGGCCTCGTACTGTCAAAAAATCCATTTGAGGAGGCCTGGAGGACGGAAGCCCTCCAAATGAAATCCGAATCCAGGCGCGTTTCGCCGGCCGCGTCACACACAGGGGAAACGTGCCCTGCGGAAAAGGCCGGCGCGGGCGGACTTTTTCTACACGCTGCCCCGAATGGAAAATTCGAGGCTTTTTCTGGGTTTGGACGTCAACAATGGATATCGCTGACCGCGCTTTCGTATTATATCATACTTTGACACGTTTAGATCAATTTTATTGAGCGTGACACGGATAATTTAGGTTACTCTATTTTTATGGTAAACCGATGACGGGTACTGAAATCATTACGACACTCTTGACATCGCTGGGTATGAAAAGTAAAATAAGTTGTATAAAACATATATATGAGGTGAACAGGAATGAAAAAGCCGAAAGGAAAATACGCATGGACGGCTACCGTCGGCGAAAAGGGACAGATTGTAATTCCCAAACAGGCACGGGACATATTTGATATCAAGCCGGGCGACACATTAGTGTTGCTGGGCGATGAAAAAAAGGGAATTGCTATTCCTCCCAAGAGTGCCTTCAGCCAATTTGCGGCAGCAATTTTTGAAACACAAGCGGAGGAAGAATAATGGCAATTGCGGAAATCAAACACCTGAAAAAGGTCTATCCAACCTTTACTCTTACGGACGTTTCCTTTGATTTGAATGCCGGCAGAATAACAGGCTTTATCGGCAGAAACGGTGCGGGGAAAACTACAACTATAAAGGTGATGCTCGGACTTGCCCATTCTGACCTCGGACAGGTCAGTTACTTTGGAATTCCATTTGAAGAGAACGAGAACGAAATAAAACAACGCATTGGATATTCTACTGGTGTAATCAACTATTATCCGAAGAAAAAGATTAAGGATATTGTCGCCGTTACAAAATCCTTTTATACAAATTGGGATGAGCCCGCCTACCGGGAATACTTGACAATGTTTTCTCTTGACGAGAATAAAACTCCCTCGGAGCTTTCTGAGGGAATGAAGGTGAAATTTAATCTTTTGCTTGCCATGTCCCATAGGGCTCAAATCCTTATTTTGGACGAACCGACAAGCGGGCTCGATCCATTTTCACGAGACGAACTGCTTGATCTATTCGCAGAACTTAAGGATCGCGGCGTTGCCGTATTCTTTTCAACCCATATCACTTCGGACCTTGAAAAATGTGCTGATGATATTGTGTATATTCAAAAAGGAAAATTAATAGCCGCCTGCTCAAAGGTTGATTTTATCAAAAAATTTGGCAAAGCAGACGAAACATTAGAGGAAGTCATTCTTCGCTTGGAAAGGAGCGCCCGAAATGCTGAAACTGCTTGCTAAAGAACTGAAACTGACAGCTTCTATCCTATCCTATGTTTTTATTGTTTTCGCCTTAATGGCATTTTTGCCGGGATACCCTATCCTTGTGGGAACATTCTTTTGCTGCCTCGGCATTTTTCAAACCTTTCAGGCGGCGCGGGAGGCAAACGATATCACTTATACGGCGCTTTTACCGGTTGCAAAAAGAGATATTGTTAAAGCGAAATATAACTTTTGCGTTTTTATTGAAGCCTGTTATTTTCTCCTTACCGCAGCCGTAACACTGATACGCATGACCATTTTTGCAGATGCCATCGCATATACAAACAATGCTTTGATGGCCGCCAACCTGGTATATCTCGGATTTGTTCTAATAATTTTCGGCTGCTTTAATTTGATTTTTGTGGGAGGATTTTTCAAGACTGCCTATAAATTCGGAAAACCGTTTGTATGCTTTATCATAGCGGCATTCCTTATTGTCGGTATGGGAGAAACGTTGTTTCATATTCCGGGACTTGAGGCGCTGGGCGCTCTCGGATTTGAGCATCTCGGTACGCAACTTGGTGCCCTTTGCTTAGGAATCGTTCTGTATATTGCGCTGACATTTGTCTCTATGACAAAAGCTGCCCAGGATTTTGAAACGATCGATATCTGAATTTTTGTGGATATATAAAAGCCAACGAAGACTTTTTTATATTGATAACCACTCTGCTGTTTGGGGCGTACCTCATCTGCAGATCAAAAGGAAAATCTGATGGGCTGGAAAAACGCAGTTGCCCAACTGTTATTTGTATGTCGCCGACCAATCGCCTGATTTATCGCGTTGTCAACATTTCAGGGAAAACCCGCACGTCTCCGGCATTCTGCGGAATGAAGGGAAACGACTTACTGCTTATTTCTAAAGCTGCAATCCCGTTTTGACGGCGGACGGTCGTCGGCACCGATTTTACCCCCAGCGGTAGCAAATCTCCTGCACGGGTCAGCAATCCAGCAAGGTAGCCTGCGGCGTTTTTCCTGTCGCGAAAATTATCCGTATCACTTTTCTGAAAAATGGTGCGGAGAGAAACATCCGTGTCAGAAGTGGTGCGGTAGACTCACCGTCAAAACCGGCCTTTTCCTTCCGCTCATAAAAATGGTGCAGCGCGATCTCTGAGTAAAACCGAGATCAACCAAAAATGAGCACAAAAAAGCGGGACACCCCTGTTATTCACAGGGGTGTCCCATGTCTTTGCGCCGCTATGCGATATCCATAGACGACGTCTTAATGTGGTGGTCGCAACAGGACCCGAACCTGTGCCCCCATCGATGTGAACGATGTGCTCTATCCATGGGGCCAGATGAACCAACGATTGATGAAGGTTGCCGATGGAGCTTGCTCACCTGCTTCGGCTGTTGAAATATGGATTGTTTAACTTGTGTGGCCGTACGCTCTGCCGCTGCACAAACCGTTCATTTCTGGAAAAGTCCTGACAGACCATGTATTTGCGAATACAGATATGAAAGGCTGTGTGTGGGTTTCCAGGCGAAGAAGCTGGTAAGCGATGGCCTATGCATCTCGCAAATCCAAAAAGTTACGAAAACAAAAAATGGGAATGGAGCGATCGATTATTTCGTTTAATAAGCGTAAGTGGCGATCCATTTTGAAATTTCATACGTTGCCATTCCATCCTGTGTTCAAGGGGAATCTGCTCACGCAACGAAAGGGAGGACCTCACATGAAGAAGCCTTGCACTGTCGTATGGCTGCTGCTGGTGGTTGCCATGCTGCCGATTGTTGCCTTTGCGCAGTCACAAAAGAATCAAAACGAAAATTTGTCCCAATTTATGACACGGCTAAAGCAGGAACAGGAAAAATCAAGTTTTTTGGATGAATGGAATGACGAGAACATGGATCTCTTTGCGAGCATCGTCAAAGATAGTGGCATTGTCATTGAGAACATTGATCCTGACAAGTATTATGATGGAGAATGGTTAACACCCTATCATGCACTTCAAAATGTATTTGAAGAAGTATGGGGAGATAAAACGACATGGTCCCTGGAGCAGCAATACGAATACGCCCATTTTGAAATAGAGATTGGATTAAGTGACCAAACCGTTGCTGCGTTACCTACGGCAGAAGACCTTTCGGTTGATGAGGCGAGAAAGCTTGTCCAGGAGGAGCTTTATGCAGAGCTGGCAGCAGAAAAGGATGCGTCCATGATTGACCTTGGCAACTATCATGAAACCGTACATTTCTGGAGGTATCCCGATTTAGGGGGCACCTGGGTTTTTGAATATTATGGCGAAGATAGAAAAACGCCGGAGTATACCGGAACTTTATACCAGGATACTGGCAGCGTTCAGATTGATATTTATGACAAAAATGACTTGCGGGTATTATATCAATATTATTGCGCTCTGCATAATTTCAAGACCTTCCGCTGGTGGGGGCTGGACGAACAGTATGAGTTCTATACATTAGTCGCTTCGCTTCAACAGCGGCAGATCGAAAGGTATGGCGAGCTTCCTACCTTTGCAAAGCAAATTCTTGAGCATCAGCATGTGTTGCCGACAGATCAGATGATTGAACCGGATGCTGCGATTGAAATGGCACGGAGCCATCTCCATGACGATGCCTCCTCTGAGCAAAAGGCATACATTACTTTATATAAGATCTCAGAGAACAGAATTGTTTACGAAGTTGGCTTTGATTCATCTGATGCGGAATCCGATCAGGTGCTGATCGATGCATTGAATGGCGATGTGTATGTCGAATCACATTGAATGTCAGACGAAAAAGAAGCGCATCTCAGCATGTCGAAAAACGCCGGCGCGGGCGGGCTTTTCCGACATGCAAAGGCCCGGCCAATCAATGGCCGGGCCTTTGCATGCCGGATGGACACCGAAGATCAGCTCTTATGGAACAGCAGGCGCTCGTAACGCTCCTGATCGGCGTCGCGGACCATGACTTCGAGCTCCTCGTCGCCCATCACGGTGTTGCGGCCCTCGGCGTAGAGGGCGTCCACCTGCTCCTTGACCGCTGCCACCAGCGGGTCCTGCTTACCAACGGCATTTTCGCCCTTGAGACGGAAATAGCTGTTGAGCCAGTGAGCGATACCGGCCAGTCCGCTGTGGCTGTCCACGGCCACGGAGGCGGGACGGTTGAGAATGGTGGCGGTATCGAAGATGTTGTAGATTTCCTCATCCTTGAGCATGCCGTCGGCGTGGATGCCGGCGCGCGTCACGTTGAAGTGACGGCCCACGAAGGGCTGGCGCGGGCTGATCTCCAGGCCGATCTCGCGCTCCATGTACTCGGCGATCTCGCTCACGGCGGTCAGGTCCATGCCGTCGGTGGTGCCGCGCAGGGCCTGATACTCGATGGCCATGGCCTCCAGCGGGCAGTTGCCCGTGCGCTCGCCGATGCCCAGCAGCGAGCAGTTGACGCTGGAGCAGCCGTAGAGCCATGCCGTGCCCGCGTTGGAGACGACCTTGTAAAAGTCGTTATGGCCATGCCATTCCAGCTGTTCGGAGGGAATGCGGGCATAGTGGTTGAGGCCGTAGATGATGCCGGGCACGCTGCGGGGCAGGGCCGCGCCGGGGTAGCTGATGCCATAGCCCATGGTGTCGCACGCGCGCACCTTGATGGGCAGCCCGCTTTCCTCGGACAGGTGCATCAGCTGTTCGGCGAAGGGCAGCACAAAGCCGTAAAAGTCGGCGCGGGTGATGTCCTCAAAATGGCAGCGGGGCACAATGCCCTGCGCCAGCGCCGCCTTGACGATGCCCAGGTATTTGTCCATGGCCTGCGCGCGGGTCAGGTGCATCTTTTTGAAAATGTGGTAATCGCTGCACGAAACCAGGATGCCCGTCTCCCGCACGCCCGCGGCTTTGACGAGCTTGAAGTCGTTTTCGTTGGCGCGAATCCAGGTGGTGATCTCCGGGTACCTCAGCCCCAGCGCCTGGCAGCGCTCCAGCGCCTCGCGGTCGCGGTCGGTGTAGAGAAAGAACTCGCTCTGACGAATCAGGCCCTTGGGCCCGCCCAGGCGGCTTTCCAGCTTGAAGAGGTGCTCGATCTGTTCGGGCTTGAAGGGGCTGACACTCTGCTGGCCGTCGCGGAAGGTGGTGTCGGTCATCCAGATGTCGGCAGGCATGTTGATGGGCACCAGACGGTTGTTGAAGGCGATCTTCGGAATGGACTCGTAGTCGAAGATTTCGCGGTAGAGGTTGGGCTCCGCGACGTCCTGAAGCTCATACTGGTATTTGGCCTGCATGAGCTGATGGGTTCTCTCGCTGTATTCCAGCATTTACTCCAGCTCCTTTACAAAGGCGGCAATGCGCCGAAGTCCCTCCTCGATGTTTTCCATGGAAGTGGCATAGCTGATACGGCAGAAGCCCTCGTCCAGGAAGGCCGCTCCCGGCACCAGCGCAACATGTGCATGTTCCAGAAGCGCTTCCGCTATGGCGGTGCTTCCGCTCAGCACCTTGCCGTGGTAGCGCTTGCCGGTGATGCCGCGAATGTTCATCATCACGTAGAACGCGCCATGGGGCTTGCGGCAGCTCAGGCCGGGAATGGCGTTGATCAGCTCCACCAGCCGGTCGCGCCGCTGCTCAAAGGCCTTGCGCATTTCCTCCACGCAGTCCTGCGGCATGGTAAGGGCCACGGCGGCGGCATGCTGCGCGGCGGTGTTGGGGGCGGAGGTGGCCTGGCTCTGGTAGTTGACCATGCCCTTGATGACGTCACGGGGTCCGCAGGCGTAGCCGATGCGGAAACCGGTCATGGCATAGGACTTGCTCACACCGTTGATCAAAATGGTGCGGGCCTTGATCTCCGGGCCGAAGGTGGCGATGGAATAGTGCTTCTCGCCGCTGTAGACCAGCTTTTCATAGATTTCGTCGGCCACGATGTAGAAATCGTACTTCACGGCCAGATCCGCCAGCTGCTGAAGCTGCTCGCGCGACCACATGCAGCCGTTGGGATTGGAGGGCGTGTTGAGGATGAAAGCCTTGGTGCGCGGGGTGATGAGCTTTTCAAGATCCGCCATCGAGGGCAAGAATCCCTGACTTTCCGGACAGTCCAGAAATACGGGGACGCCCCCGGCCATGCGCACCATCTCCGGGTAGCTGACCCAGCAGGGCTTATCGACGATCACTTCGTCGCCGGGGTCCAGGATGGCCTGAAAGGTGTTATAAAGCGAGTGCTTGGCGCCGTTGGAGACGATGATCTCATCCATGCCGTAGACCAGGCCGTGGTCCTCAAGCAGGCGCGCGGCAATGGCGCGGCGCAGTTCCAGCGTGCCCGCCGCGGGCGTGTAGCGGGTCATCCCCAGGTCCATGGCTTCCTTCATGGCTTCGCGGATGGGGTCGGGGGTTTCAAAATCCGGCTCTCCTGCGGCAAAGCCGATCACGTTGACACCCTGGCTGCGCAGCTCCTTGGCCCTGGCGTCCATGGCCAGGGTGGCGGAGGGGGCGATGGCGCTGCATTTTTTGGACAGTCCAAGCGGCATGGCGGTTTCCTCCCTGTTGCGGCATTCATGCATCAATAAAGATGAAGGATAAAAAGGCGATCCCTGCAAAACGCGGAGAACGGGCGCCAGAGGGCCCGGCGGCGCGAAAGGCACGGTTGACATTATATCATATTTCGTTTTACACGTAAAGTGCGAGCGGCACGCTTTTTTGGACTTTTTCTCGAAAATGAATTTTTCAGTCTGAAAATTGCATTTCGTACACTGGCAGTTAGGGCCTGAAAATTGTAACATGCAAAAGATTGTTTCACTCAGATACAAAATGGTATAATTCATACGTAAACCAATCTGAAGGAGGTACCGAAGGATGAACAAATCGTCGATCCGGAAACTCGCGGGACTGCTTGTGCTGACGGTGCTGCTGGCTGCCGCGCCCCTTGCGCCGGCCGAGGAAGCGCCCAATGTGACCGAGCTGATGAACAGCTATACCGAACTGGACCTGTCGCCCTATCTGGGTAAGACGGTTTTTATAAACTTCTTCACCGAATGGTGCTACTACTGTATGCAGGAGATGCCCGATATCAAGGCGCTCTACGATACCTACAGCGAGGATGAGCTGGCCATCGTGCTGGTGCATGTATGGGATGGCGAAAACGCCGACAACACCGCCTCCGTCAAGGGAAAATACGGCATGGAGGACATGACTTTCTTCGAGGACGAGGATATGATGGTGGCCAGCCTGGTAGGCCTGCAGGGCTATCCGGCGAGCCTCTTCCTCAACCCTGACGGCACGCTGGAGGCCGCGGCCAACTATATGCTGACCCTGGAGCAGATGACGGGCCAGCTGGACGCCATGGGCGTGGCCAGAAAGGCGGCGGAGGAATGACCGGTCTGTTTGGCGCCGCGCCTGAACCCATGTCCCTGTGGGCCATGCTGGGCGGCGGGCTGCTGGCGTTCGTCTCTCCCTGCGTGCTGCCGATGCTGCCGGTGTACGCCATGTACCTGCTGGGCGGCACGGACGCCGCGCCCGGCCGCCTGCGGGTGCTCCGGCGCTGTCTGGGGCTGCTGTGCGGATTTGTGCTGCTGTTCACCCTGATGGGCGCAGGCGCGGGCGCGCTGGGGTCGCTGCTGAAGAACACCGACCGCGGCACGCTGGACATCGTCACCGGTGTGCTGATGCTGCTCTTTGGCGTGTGGATGCTGGATGTGATCCACATCCACCTGCCCGCGGTGCCGGGCCTGGGCGGCAGGCAGCCGTCCATGAACGGCTTTGTGGGGTCGTTTCTGTTTGGACTGCTTATCGCCATTTCCTGGACCCCCTGCCTGACCCCGGTGCTGGCCAACGCGCTGGTGCTGGCAGCCAGCGCGGACAATGCCACCATGTGGACGGGCATCGTGTCGTTGGCTGTGTTCGCTCTGGGATTGAGCCTGCCCATGCTGGCCGTGATGCTGATGTACCAGTGGCTCAAGGGCGCGCTGGGATGGCTGCGCAATCATCAGCAGATCATCCGCCGCATCGGCGGCGGGCTGATGATCGCCTATGGCGCGTATCTGGTGATCCGCACACTTGTGTGATCCGCACGCTCATGTAAAGACAAAAGCGCCTCCGGCGGACGGGCGGCGCAATAGCGAAACGGGAGCGCCCGGTCTGACTTCAAGGCCGGGCGCTCTTTCCTTTTTTTATTGCCTTCCGGCCCCGGCCGGAGGAAAACGGCCGGCCTAGGCATGCAGGGCCGTGAGCAGGCAGACGCGCGTGGCCCCGGCGTCGAGCAGCGCCTGGGCACAGGCGGCAGCAGTGGCTCCGGTGGTGAGCACGTCATCAATCAGCAAAACGCGCTTTCCGGCCACCTGCGCGCCGTCTGCCACAAATGCGCCGGCCAGGGCGGTGAGGCGCTCCTCCCGGCTCCGGGTGATCTGCGACGCGCCGTGACGCGTGCGCGCCAGCGCTTCCTCCCACAGGACCAGCCCCGTATGGCCGCAGACCGCGCGGGCCAGCAACGCGGCCTGGTTGTATCCGCGCTCACGCAGGCGTGACGGATGCACCGGCACCGGAGCCGCGCCATCCACCGTGCCCATGAGCCCCGATAGGGCCAGGGCCTCCGCCATGCCCTCGGCCAGCGGACGCGCGGCCGCCGCATCCCAGCGAAACTTGAGCAGATGGCACAGGCGGCGGGCCTCGCCGTCATGAAAATAGGCCGAGATGCACGCATCGAGCGGCTCGTGCAGGCTCAATGCGTCCTGTGCCGGAATGCGCAGGGCTCTGAGCGCGGCCTCGCATGCGGGGCACAGGATGCGGCCTTCGCCCTCCGTCGCCCGCTCGCACAGATGACAGGCCGCCTCCTGCGGAAACAGAAGGGGCAGAAGCAGGCGGCGCGTATCGTCCCAGAGCCGGCTCACAGCAGAACCGCCGCCTTCAGGCGGTCGCACAGGGTGGTATAGCGCCGGGCCACGTGATCGTTGCTCACCATCTGGGCAATGACCTCCTCGCGGCCCACCAGCACCACCAGGCGCCGCGCGCGCGTGAGCGCGGTGTAGAGCAGGTTGCGCGCCATCAGCATGGGGGGACCGCCCACCACCGGCATCACCACCACGGGGAATTCGCTGCCCTGGCTTTTGTGCACGGTGAGGCAGTAGGCCAGCTCCAGCGCGTCGAGCTGCTGTTTCTGGTAGGTGACCAGCCGGTCGTCGTCGAAGCATACGGTCAAGAGGTGCTCCGCCGGGTCGATGTGCTGCACATAGCCCACGTCGCCGTTGAACACGCCCGCGCCCGTTTCCGTGCCGAAGGGCGTGCGGCGGGTATATTCCAGCTGATAGTCGTTTTTGGTCTGAATCACCTTGTCGCCCACGCGAAACTCCGTATCGCCATGCAGGATGGCATCCAGGCCCTCGCGCTCGGGGTTGAGCGCGTCCTGTAGCAGATGATTGAGGGCAATGGCCCCGCAGTCGCCCTTCTTGGCGGGGCTGAGGACCTGAATGGAGCGGACGGCCTCGGTCCGCCAGCTTTCCCGCGCATAGCCCAGATACCTGGGCAGACGCGCGGTGAGCAGCTCTGCGATGGTGCGCGCCGCCTCGGACTGGAGGACCTTGCGCTCAAAGAAAAAGTCCGTGTCCCGCGTGCGCAGAACGGGCATTTGCCCACTGTTGATCAGGTGCGCGTTCCACACGATCATGCTGCTCTCGTCCTGGCGGAAGATGTCGGTCAGGCGCACGCTGGGCACCGCATCGCTTTGCAGGATGTCGCTGAGCACGTTGCCCGCACCCACGCTGGGCAGCTGGTCCGCATCGCCCACCAGAATCAGGCGCGTGCCCGGGATCACCGCACGCAGAAGGCCGCGCATGAGGGTGACGTCCACCATGCTCATCTCGTCCACGATCAGGCAGTCCGCCTCCAGCGGATAGTCCTCACCCCTGGCGAAGGTGTCGGCGTCGCCGCCGTATTCCAGCAGACGGTGAATGGTCCTGGCCTCCTCGCCCGTGGCCTCGCTCATGCGCTTGGCGGCACGGCCCGTGGGCGCGCACAGCAGAATGTCGTTTTCCGCCTTCAAAAGGCTGATGATACAGCGGATGATGGTGGTTTTGCCCGTGCCGGGGCCGCCGGTCACCACCAGCACACCCTCCTCCACGGCGCTGGTGATGGCGCGCTTTTGCAGCGCGCTGAAATGCACGCCCAGCTCTCCCTCATACTGCAAGATCCGTTTATCCAGCCCGGCCACGCGTTTGTAGGGACGCGCGCGCATCAGCTGCGCAAGGCGCAGGGCGATTTCCTGCTCGGCATGAAAGTACAGGGGCAGGCACAGCGCCTGTTCGCAGTCCGGCAGAGAGAAGCCCATGAGCATCTTTTGCAAAAGCGCCTGGGAGATCTGCCGGTCCACCAGCTCGGCCTCGGCGTGCAGCATCTTGCAGGCCCGGTCCAGCAGCATCTCGCGCGGCAGGTAGGTGTGCCCCCCGCTCGAGGCCGCCTCCCCCATCAGGTAAAACAGCGCCGCCCGGATGCGGAATTCGCTCTTGGGGTCGATGCCCATGCTCAGCGCCATGCGGTCCGCCGTGAGAAAGCCCACGCCCTCTACATCCATCACCATGCGGTAGGGATTCTCGCGCACGAGCTCCACCGTGTCCTCGCCGTAGTACTTGGCGATGCGCATGGCCAGCGTGGGACTGATGCCGTAATTCTGCAAAAACACCAGCGCCCGGCGCATGCCCATCTGCTGCAGATAGCTTTCGGCGATCATGGCGGCCTTTTTGGGGCCGATGCCGGGCAGCTCGGTCAGGCGCTGGGGCTGTTCGTCCAGGATATCCAGGGCTTTTTCCCCAAAACGGTTGACGATCAGCTTCGCCGTGGCCGGGCCGATGCCGCGGATGAGGCCGGACCCCAGGTATTTTTCAATGGCGCTTTTGCCCGTGGGCGGGGTGATGGCGCAGGCCCTGGCGTTGAACTGACGGCCATAGACCGGGTGTTCGGTCCAGTAGCCCTCAAAGGTGACGTTTTCGCCGGGGCTGAGCTCGGGCATGACGCCCACCACGGTCTGTTGCGACCGCCCCGAGCCCACGCGCAGCACGGTATAGCCGTTGTCCTCGTTGCGGAAGGTGGTTTCCTGCACCACGGCGGTGAGCTGCTCGGCCTCATGCATGCATTGTATCCCCCTTCGCGCAATGATGAAGCTATTATAGCATATTTCACCTGGAAGGGAAACGGCCGCGCGGGCGGGGAGACAGGCATGCGGGGCGGGGACGGGGCATATCCTTGCCCAAAAGGAGGCGCGCCCATGCCGGATTTTCGCCAACGACTGATCCTGTTCAAACCCATGCGCCCGGGCGTGAGCGGCTATGCGCGATTGCAGAGCGAGCGGGGAGCGCTGCTGGCGCAGCTCAACGCGCGCGGGCTGGAGGCAGAGAGCGTGCAGGCCTACTGGTACGGCGCGGGAGGCGAGGCGCGGCTCATGGGCGCCACGCGCGTGAACGCGCACGGGGAGGCGTCCCTTACGGCGGAGCTTCCCGGGGACGCGCTTGCGCCGGAGCGCCTGCAGGCCGTGCTGCTGCTCAGCGGTGGTGCGGAGCCCGTGCCGCTGATGATCGGCCTGTGCGTGCAGCAGAGCGCGGGCAGCCTGCTGGACGCCAAAAACGCCGCGCTGGCCCTGTGCGAGCGGCTGGCGCGTATGCAGCGGGCCCGGAGCGTTCCCAAGGCGCCCGTCCAGCCGGTTTCGGGCCCCGTCGCAGAGCCGCCCCCGCCTGCCCCGCCCCCGCCGGTTCGCCCCGCGCCCCAGCCGCAGGTCATACCGGTAAAGCAGCCCCGAAAGCGGGAGAGAGAACTGCCGCGGGAGATCTTTTTGCCCGCCATCGACCCGCTGCCCTATGTAGACGCCGCCCGGCGAGCCATGGGGGAGGAGTTGCCGGAGAGGAGCGGCCCACAGGCGGAAGAGCCGGAGAGGGAGACGGCCGGCACGGATGCCTGCGTTTGCCCGCCGGAAACCGTCGCCGGGGAAAACGCGCGTGGAAAGCCGGAGGCTGCCCCTGCGCATCATGGGCCCTGTCAGCCTCCTTCTGCGCCCTGTCCTGCGCCGCAGGAGGAGGCGGTCCATGCCGGCACGCCTGCCTGCGAGACCGGGGAGGACGCTCCGGAGGAACCGGATTTTCCGTTTGCGCCCGCCCCCAAGGCGCCGCCGGCGGACCGTCTCCGTCCGCTCCTGTGGCCGCGTGGGTTTGAGGCCCTGCGCCCCTACTTCGAGCGGGGGATTCCCTGCCGCCTGTTCGACCTGCCGGGCTGGCGCTTTGTGAACGCGGCGCAGGCGGGCGGGCCTGACGGCCTGTGGGTGGGCATGCAGCAGGTCGATGGGCGCGTGCGGCGCGTGGCGTACGCGCACCGCTCCGAAACGCCGCCGCCGGGCGGCCGTCCCTACCGCCCGGCCAGGGGCACGGACGGCCATACCTATCAGGTGCTGTGGCAGCGGGTATGAGCGAACCCCGCGACGCAAAAGCAAAGCCGCCGTCCCGGCATGGGGGCGGCGGCTTCGCTTTTGCATGGGCTAGGGGTTCTGTGCGTTGTAGAACAGTTCAAAGTACATCTTCATATAGCGAACGGTTCCATAGATCCCCTGCAAGGGCAGACGGTCATATTTGAACACATACGGCTGGCCGGACAGCACGGGCACATCTACCTCGTCGCTGTCGGTCACGCGGATATATTCCTGACGTTCCTCCATTTCCTCAAGGAAGCGCGCCGCCTCGCCCGTAAGCAGGGATTTGGTCGCGCTGAGCGATGAGGTGTTCATGATCGTGAAGGCGAATCCGCCCAGAGCAGTCAGCGCGATACAGGCAGCCAGCACAAGCGCGCAATAGCGCCGGCCCAGCCCCTCAGCAGCGGCGAGCAGGTTGGCCGCGCCGCCTTCAGCCGCCCGGCGTTCCAGCCAGCGGATGAGCGCGCCCTCCAGATAAATCGACCCCCCGATGATGAATATCAGGAAATACAGGTACAGGGCGTTCAGATAGCGCTGGGTGTCGTAGCCCGCGTGGGTGTAGATGCCGGGCACGATGGTTGCCGAGTACAGACCGTAGAGCGCGATCAGCACCCAGAACGGCCTGCGGAAGTGAAAGCGGCTGTCCCGCAGGGGCTTCCACAGCGCGGGCAGGATAAGGAGCAGCATGGCCCAGAGCTGGGGGCCCATCCATTCACCCGCCCAGTCGAAGGATTCCAGTACGGAAACCACCACGGCCTCAAGAGGGTTCATCGGGTCGCCGTTGAGCCCCTGGCGCACGGCGTTGCCCGGAGCGGTGACGCTGATAACCAGCGAAACCGCAAACCCGGCGAGAGCGGCCAGGCTGTGCCAGCGGTGCCTCTGGCGCAGCACAAACTCAGCGGCGGTCGTCAATGTCAGCAGCACCAGCGCGCCCAGCATCGGCCCGTAAAAGCTGCCGCCCAGCAGAAAGCCCAGCACCAGCGCCAAAACGCCGCGGACGGCACTCCGGGCGCGGGTCATGGGCGCGGCGCAGCGGATGAGCACGCCCAGCAGCAGCGCCAGAAAGCAGGCCGTGACGGTGTAGATGCCGCCGTTATGCCAGTAGACGCTCCAGCCGATAGCCGGCATGAATTGCAGCACCAGCACCATCGTCGCCACATAGACGATCCAGAAGGTGGCACGGTCCGCCTTAAGATGGACGCACACCACGCCCTTGATCAGATAGCCCGCCGACAGGCACAGAAGGGCCAGCGTAAACCAGTTGCTCAGGAAATAAAGCCGGATGTTGAAGATGATGGGGGTAATGCTGAACAGGGCTGTGGAGACAAAGTCGCCCTGCCAGGAGGCATAGGTGTCCACACCCTTGTTCCAGATGGCCTTTACGACCTCCACCAGCGAACCGGTGCGTACCCATGCGTCGGCCGCAGGCAGGACGAAGTTGAAATCGTCGTCCGCCGGATAATTGTACACAGCGATGACGATGAGCGGAATCAGCGAGACAAAAAAGACGGCGGCCATCACCCGCGCCAGCGTGCGCCGCGAAAGGCTCAGGGAACACAGCCGCGAAAATACCTTTGACATCGGAGGCCCTCCTTCCAACCTGCTTGCCTGATTATACCACAGATCGAAAAAGGGCGAAACCTCCCTTGACTTTTTCTGTCGGCCCCGCTATGCTTTAGGGAACGAGCAAAGGGAGGAACTGCCTGTGCGATGCATTGGGAAGCGATGGCCGCAGCGCCTTGCGGCGGCGGCGACCGTGGCCGCCCTCCTTGCCTACGTGCTTTTCTGCACCAATGTGCATTACGATCTGGGGGATGACGTGCTGCTCGCCCGTTCCTTTGGGGGCATGGTGGGCGGCGTATTTGAGAGCTTCAACTATATCACGCATACGTTTCTGGGCTGGCTCATGCATAGCCTGTCTCTGCTGTGGCCGGGCGTAGCCTGGTTCAGCGTGGCGCAGGTGGCGGTGCTGTGGATCAGCGCGTATGCCGCCGTGCTCTCTGCCATGCGCGCGGCGCAGCGGCTCATGCTGCCCGCCTGGTGCGGCTGGCTGGCCGCAGTGGCGTACCTGCTGGGCCTGGCTGCCGAGGGACTGACCAGCGTAACCTATACCCTGACGGCGGCGGCCGTCGGCGGCGCGGCGGTGTGGCGGCTGGTGGCGGTGGACTGGCAGGCCGGACGCAAAGCCGCCGTCAGGGGTGCGCTGGGGTCCGGCGCGCTCCTTTATGCGGCGTATCTGCTGCGGGCGCAGGCGTTTCTGCCCTCGCTGTGCCTATGGGTAAGCGCGCTTGTGGCGCTGGGGTTGATGAAGAAGGCCCCTTGGCGCGCGCTGGGGGCCGGAGCTGCGGCGGTGGCCGTGCTCTTTGGCGCATCGGCCGGGGTGCGTGTGGTGCAGCTCTCCGCTCCGGAGCGGGCCTCTTACCTGGCCTGGCAGGCCGCGCGCACGCAGGCCATCGACTATGGCGGCCTGGCTGCGGCGGAGGCGGAGGCGCTGGAGGCCGCCGGCTTGACCCCTGAAATGGCGGAGCTGGCCCTATCCGGCTGCCTGCTGGATGCAAGCGTGACCACGGAGGCGCTGGCGGCGCTTGAGCCCCCGGAGGAGGCGCACACCCTGCAGGAGACGCTGGAAACCCTGCGTGTGCTCTTTAGGCGCAGCCGGGGCGCGTACTGGGCATGTGCGGCGCTGGCCGGGCTGTGCGCCCTGGCGGCGTTGCTGGCTTTGGCGGGTCCGCGCGGCTCCCGGCTGTGGCCGTTTCTGGCTTCGGCCGGGGTGGGGCTGGCGGCGGCGGCCATGCTGCTGTATCTGGCATGGATGGGGCGTCTGCCCGCCCGTGCGGCCATGACGGTGCTGCTGCCCGCCGTCGCGTTGGCGCTATGGCTTGTGCTGCATGGCGCGGCGGGACTGTGGACCTCCGGGAGCGGTCCTCGCCGGGCGGCGGCCGTGGCGGCGGTGCTTGTGGGCGCTGCGATGCTTGCCCCCTGCGCCAGGGCGGCGTATCATAGCACCTACAACCCCGATCCCGCGCAGGGTGAATCCGCCTGCACCCGGCTGGAGCGCTATGCCCTGGCCCATGGGGACCGGCTGTTCATTACGGACCTTTCCCTCGGGGACGACCGCTCGCTGTTCCCCGACTGGAGCGCGGGCAAGCCCGCCAACCTCCTGCTGGCCTGGGGCGGCTGGAACAACCACTCCGAGGGATACTGCGCGGCGTTTGCGCGCTTCGGCTACGCGCATGACGGCTTTCGCATCGCGGATTTCGCGGACAGTCCCCTGCGGCTGGTAACCGGCGCGGGGGCGCAGCCGTCGGATGCGTTCATGGCCTGCCTTAACCGACAGCTGGGGCGGCCCGTGACCGCCGTGCTGGAGGCGGAGGAGGGCGGCTTTGCGGTATATGCTTTCACCACGGAAACAGCAGATAAAGGAGATGGAAACCCATGACCAAAATCGGAGCGCTGGAAGCGGGCGGCACCAAGATGGGGCTGGCCGTCTATGACGGGGACGGGCAGGAACTGGAACGCCTGACCATTCCCACCGAGGCCCCGGAGATCACCATGCCGCGCATGACGGGCTTTTTTCGCGATCATGCCATTGACGCGCTGGGCGTAGGCAGCTTCGGCCCGCTGGATTTGAACCCTGCCTCGCCCACGTACGGGAACATCACCTCCACCCCCAAACTCAAGTGGCGGAATTATCCGCTGCTGAAGGGCCTGCTTGACGGGCGCGATATCCCTGCCGCCATCGACACCGACGTGAACGCCGCCGTGATTGCGGAGGTGGAGTGCGGCGCGGCCCGTGGCTGCGAAAGCGCGGTGTATATCACCGTGGGCACGGGCGTTGGAGGCGGCGTATATGTGGGAGGCCGCACCGTGCATGGCCTGTTGCACCCCGAGGTGGGGCACATGCTGCTCAGGCCTCATCCCGACGATCCCAACCCGCGCGGCGTATGCCCCTATCACGACGGATGTCTGGAGGGACTGGCCGCAGGTCCGGCCATCGGCGCGCGCATCGGCGGCGACGCGCGCGACCTGCCCGACGACCATCCCACCTTCCGGCTGGAGGCGCATTATCTGGCGCAGATGTGTGTCAATCTGATCCTGACGGTCAGCCCCCAGCGCATTGTGCTGGGCGGCGGCGTGATGCAGCGGGCGGCCCTCTTCCCCATGGTGCGGGCCGAAACGCTGCGCCTGCTGGGCGGATATGTGCAGTCGCCGGCGGTACTGGAGCATATCGACGAGTATATCGTCGCTCCGGCGCTGTTCCCGGTGAGTGGGCTGGTGGGCAGCTACCTCATCGGAAAGCGCGCGCTGGAGGAACGGGGCTAAATCAAAAGGGGCCGTTCGTCGGGAACGGTCCCTTTGTTTTGCTCAGATTCCCGCGGCGATGCCGTCAATCAGGCGCTGCTCCTGCTCCTTGAGGCTCACCTCCGGATCGTATTCCACCGGGGCGCCGATGCGGAAGTAGCGCTTTTTGTAGTCGATGTGCACGGGATAAAACTTGAGACGCAGGTTCAGCGTACGCCAGGCCATGGGCGCAATCTGCAAAAAGCCCCTGTTGAGCTCCTGGTAATGGGACTGAAAGCCCGACGGCTGCTGGGGGAAGATGATCAGATGTTCGCCCTGGCGCAGGTACTCAATGCTTTTGCGAAAGGTCTTGATCACCTGCATGTCGTGGTACACCGGCACGCCGGGCACGCTGCGCAGAATGGGCGGCAGCACGGCCGCCGCCAGATAGGGCAGGGTCGCGTTGTAGAGCGGCTCCAGCCTGCAGCCGGGCCGCCACCAGTAATCCTGACGCACATAGGCGGGCACCAGCTTGGGGTCCATCACGGCAGCGTTGAGCCAGGGGTGGCAGTGGTCGCTCAAGGGGAAAAACACGCACATGTCGATGGGGCCGAACGCGCCCGCGTGATTGGGACAAAAAACGCTGGGCTTCCCATCAAAGGGCACGGCCCACTCGGCCCGCATCTTTGGCATCACGACGCGACAGGCGCCGCGCAAAACGGTATACAGCTTCCCCATAAGCGCCTCCAGCCCGGTAAAAACGGATTTCATTGCCATTTATATCATACCTGCGCCGCGAATGCAAGCGGATGGTGGCGTTTTTGCGCAAATCGTGCTATACTCGCAACGGAGCGGCTTGGCCGCGATGCCGGCAGGAGGGGAAGAACCTTGCAAAAGCCCTATGCGCTTTTTGATTTTGACGGAACGCTCATCCGGGGTGATTCCATCGTGCGCTTTGTGCGCTACGCCCATGCACGGGGGCTGATCGGCGCGGGCGGCCTGCTGCGCGCGGCACTGTGGGCGGTCGCCTACGGCCTGCATCTGACCACGGCGGAGCGGGCGAAGCGGGAGAGCCTGTCCTTTCTGGCGGGCAGGGAGCAGGCCGGCGTTGAGGCGCTGGGCCGCGCCTTCTGCCGGGAAGAGCTGCTTCCGCGGCTGTATCCCCAGGGCGTGGAGGAGCTGAGGCGGCGGCATGCCGAGGGCGCGGAGGTGCTGCTGGTCACGGCGTCTCCCTCGTTTTATCTGGAGGCGCTCAAAGAGGAGCTGCCCATCCAGCGCATCATCGGCACGCGCATGCATGTGGAAAACGGCGTATATACCGGCCTGATTGCGGGCGAAAACTGCCGGGGCGTACAAAAGCCCCTGCGTCTGGCCGAGGACCTGGCCGCGCGCGGCGACATGGTGGACTACGCCGCCTCCTGGGCCTACGGCGACAGCGCGGGCGACGCGCCCATGCTGGCCCTGTGCGGCCATAAGGTGGGCGTGAATCCCAAGCGCAGGCTGGTCAAGCGCATGAAGGGCGCGGACGGCTTTTCCGTGGTCTACTGGTCCAACGAAGCACAAGGGAGGCGGGCAGATGCGTAACAGCCCCAATTTTTCGCTTGCGGACGAGGTAATCGTCCGGGCGCTGGAGGCGGGTGCGTTTCCCTCCGCCTGCCTGCTGGTGGGCCGGGACGAGCGCGTGCTGTACCGCCGCGCCTATGGCCGCCTGTCCATCGAGGACGACGCGCCCCTGACCAATGAGCATACCCGGTATGACCTGGCCTCCGTCACCAAGCCGCTGGTGGTGGGCATGCTGACGCTGCGCGCCATGGAGGCGGGCAAACTGTGCCTGTGGGACCGGCTGGGCACGTTTCTGGATGCGCCGCCGGACAAGCGCGACATCACCATTGCCCAGATCTTGACGCACACGGCGGGCTTTCCCACGGGACTGCATCTGTGGGAATTGTCGGACCAGCCGGAAAACAGCGCCGAAACGATCCTCAACGCGCCGCTGGTCTCCCCGCCGGGCGCGCGGGTACGCTACTGCTGCGCGGGGTTCATTTTGCTGGGGCAGCTGCTGGAGTGCCTCTACGGCATGGGACTGAATGAGCTGGCCATGAAGGAGGTCTTCTGGCCCCTCAAGATGCGCGATACCGGCTACCTGCCTCAGGACGGCAACATCGCCGCCACCGAGATGCAGGACGACGGGCGCTGCCTGCAGGGCGTGGTGCACGATGAAAACGCGCGCTTTCTGGGCGGCGTGGCGGGCAACGCGGGCGTGTTTGGCAATATGGACGATCTGGCCCTGTTTTTGCAGATGCTCTGCCGCCGCGGCCAGCTGCCGGACGGCACGCACTATCTCTGCCCCGCCACGGTGGAACTGGCCATGCGCAACCACACCCCCGGCATGGCGCAGGGCCGGGGCCTGTCGTTTTACCTGCCGGCGTACGACAACGGCTACACCGGCGACCTCTTCCCCCGCGAAACGGTGGGGCATACGGGCTTTACCGGCACCAGCTTTGCGCTGGACCCTACCAGCGGCCTGTATGTGATCTTCCTGACCAACCGCATCTGCCCCTCGCGCGACAGCCTGGAGATCTACCGGGTGAGGCGGCTATTGCACAATGCGGTCTATGCGGCGACCAGCCGCTGAAAGGAGACGCTCCATGCAGCGCATCGAGCTTTTGGATACCACCCTGCGGGACGGCGCGCAGGGCGAAGGCGTAGAACACTCGCTGTCGGACAAGCGCAAGATCGCCCTGGCGCTGGACCGGCTGGGCGTGCCCCTGATCGAGGGCGGAAACCCCACCGGCAACCCCAAGGACCAGACCTTTTTTGAGGAGGCGCGCAAAGCGCCCTTTCTGACCCAGGCGGTGCTGGTGCCCTTCGGCAGCACATGCCACGCGGGCGCGGCCCCTGAGGAGGACGCGGGGCTGGCGGCGCTGCTTGGCACGGAACAGCCTGTGGTGAGTCTCTTCGGCAAGGCGGATATCCGGCAGGTGACGGAGGTTCTGCGCGTGACGCCGCAGGAAAACCTGCGCATGATCCGCGAAAGCGTGGCCTATCTGGCCGGGCAGGGACGGCGCGTGCTCTTTGACGCCGAGCATTTCTTCGACGGCGCGCAGTACGACCGGGACTATGCCATGGAGGCGCTGCGGGCGGCGCGGCAGGGCGGCGCGGACGTGCTGGTTTTGTGCGATACCAAGGGCGGCACGCTGCCGGACGCGCTGCGCGCCCGCACGGCGGAGGTGCTTTGCGCGCTGGGGGACACGCGCGTGGGCATCCATTGCCATGACGATATGGGGCTGGCCGTGGCGGGCAGCCTGGCCTGCGTGAGCGCGGGTGCGACCATGGCGCAGGCCACCGTGGGCGGCGTGGGGGAGCGGTGCGGCAACACCAATCTGAGCACGTTGCTGGCCACGCTTCAACTGAAGATGGGCTATGCGCTGGTGCCGCCGGAAAACATGCACACGCTTACCCAGACCACGCGCGAGATTCTGGAAGTGATGAACCTGACCCCCAATCCCCGCGCGCCCTACGTGGGCTACAGCGCCTTTGCGCACAAGGGCGGCATGCACATTGACGGCGTGGTGAAGGACGCGGCCAGCTTTGAGCACATTTCTCCGGAAGCCGTGGGCAACCAGCGCCGCTTTCTGCTCAGCGAGCAGGTGGGGCGCACGGGCGTATATGCGCGCCTCAAGCGCCTCCTGCCCGATATCAGCCGGGACGACCCGCGCGTCAAGCGCGTGACCGAGCGGCTCAAGCGCCGCGAGCTGCGCGGCTACGCCTACGAGAGCGCCGACGGCAGCTTCGACCTGATGGCGCTGGACACGCTGGGCATGAGCAAACGGTATTTTGAGGTGCGGGATTTCCACGTGCTTTCGGGCAACCAGCGCGACGAGCGCAGCGCCCAGGCATACATCAAAGTAAGCGTGGATGGGCGCGAGGAGATCAACGCCGCCGAGGGCGACGGTCCCGTGAACGCGCTGGACCTGGCGCTCAGGAAGGCGCTGCTGGTGTTTTATCCGCAGGTGGAGCGCATGCGCCTGCGCGATTTCAAGGTGCGCGTCATCGACAGCGGCGGCACCGCCAGCGTGGTGCGCGTGCTCATCGAGAGCACCGATGGCAGCCATGTCTGGACCACCACGGGCGTCAGTTCCAACATCATTCAGGCGTGCCTGGCGGCGCTTCAGGATTCCCTGACCTATTTCCTGACCTTCGTGGCCTAGCAGGGGCTGGCGCCCGAAAAACATTGTACTGCCGCCCCGGTTTATGGTATGCTGTTTCTACAATGCAACAGGAGGCGACAAATCATGGAGCGAAACGACGCCCTTTATCAGGCCTATTGCGCCATCCTGCGGGAGGAACTGGTGCCGGCTACCGGCTGCACCGAGCCTATTGCCCTGGCCTACTGCGCCGCCAAAGCGCGGCACGCCCTGGGGCGGATGCCGGACCGCGTGCGCGCGCAGGTCAGCGGAAACATCATCAAAAACGTCAAAAGCGTCACCGTTCCCAACACCGGCGGGCAAAAGGGCATCCGCGCAGCGGTGGCCGCCGGCATCGTTGCGGGCGATGAGGGGGCGGGGCTGGAGGCGCTTGGAAACGTGACCCCGGACCAGATCCGGGACATCGAGCGCTTTGCCGCGGAAACGCCCATTGAGGTGGTGCCGCTGGAAAGCGGGGTGCTGCTGGACATGATCGTGACCGTATGGAGCGGGGAGCACGAGGCCAGCGTGCGCATCAGCCACAGCCATACGCACATCGTCAGCATCCGTGTGGATGGGAACACCCTTTTCAGCGAGGATGGCAGCGTGGAGAGCACCGAGGCGACCGTCGATTATGCGCTGCTCACCGTGGAGGACATCTGCGCCTTTGCTGATTGCCTGGACCCGGATGACGTTAGCGACGTGCTGGACCGGCAGATCGAATGCAACACCGCCATCGCGGCCGAGGGACTCAAGAGCGGATGGGGCGCGGATATCGGCAACGTGCTGCTGGATACCTATGGCAGCGATGTGCGCGTGCGCGCCCGCGCGCAGGCCGCCGCCGGCAGCGACGCGCGCATGAGCGGCTGTGAAATGCCCGTGGTCATCAACTCCGGCAGCGGAAACCAGGGGCTGACGGTATCCCTGCCCGTGCTGGAATACGCCCGCGAATACGGCAAGAGCCGTGAGGAGCTCTATCGCGCTCTGGCTGTGGCCAATCTGTGCGCCATCCATCAGAAAACGGCCATCGGAAAGCTTTCGGCCTACTGCGGCGCGGTGACGGCGGGCAGCGGCGCGGGCGCGGGCATCGCCTACCTGCTCACGGGCGACTACAAAACCGTAGCTCACACCATCGTCAACGCGCTGGCTATCGTGAGCGGCATCGTGTGCGATGGAGCCAAGCCTTCCTGCGCCGCGAAGATCGCCTCGGCGGTGGACGCGGGCATATTGGGCTTTGAAATGTACCGCAAGGGCCATCAGTTCTACGGCGGCGACGGCATTCTCTCCAAGGGCATCGAGAATACCATCCGCAACGTGGGCGAGCTGGGCCGCGACGGCATGCGGGAAACCGACCGCAAGATTCTGCAGATCATGACCCGGAATTGACAGAGAAAAACAGGCCCGCCGTCCACGGCAAAGCGCCGGGATGGCGGACCTGTTTTTCATGCCTGGGCGGCGGCTGCCCGTCTCCTGCGCGCATCAAAGAGCACGGTCAGCAGCAGCAGGCACAGCGTCAACGGCTGCACGAAATATACGTAGCGGAAGCTCTGATGACACAACGCAAGCGCCATGGCCAGCAGGTTGCCCAGCAGCGGCGCGGCGCACAGCCACAGGTCGCTGAGGCGTCGCCTGATCCAGTAGAGCATGATCACGCACAGCAGTATCAACCACGCCCCGGAGCGCCATAGCAGCATGTTATGCAGCTGGCCGGTGAGCAATTCGCCCGGAAAGTGGAAAGCTGCGGCCCAGCGGTATGCCCGTGCGATCAGGGAAGGGTTGCGGTACGCCTCGCCCTCTTCGACGCCCGGTATCACCAGTCCCACATCGGGCTCAATGAATGCATGATCCGAATAATCGGTGTTGAAACTTTCGTCCGGCTGCGTTACGTCCCACAACAGATTCATGCCGTCCAGCCGGTCTTTAATCACGATATCAGGATAATTTGCCAGAGCCTCCAGGTAAATGGAAAAAACTTCGACCAACGAAAGATGCGCACGCTCCATAAAAGATGGTTCGAGATCGCGGTAAAGATCGTGTCCAGCAAAGCGGCTGTATCCGTTTGCCCAATCTTCAAGGGAGAGGATGGTTTCCAGTTTTTCCTCGCTTGCCTGGGACAGCGTTTCCCCCTGGTGCAGACAAGCTCCCGCCGCACAAAGCATGGTTACGTAGCTGGGCACCTCATTGGGCTCCACCTTGAGCAGGCGGTATACCGGCCCCTTGAACCCCGCCAGCAGCAGCACGGGCACCAGCGCGCAGGCCAGCGCACGGCCCATAAACCGCCGGTGGCGCAAGCCCACCACGACCAATGCCGCGGCCATGAAGAGCATCGGCAGGATGCCGTTGTGTCTGAGGCCGCCCATCAGAAACAGGCAGGGCACCGCCTGAATCACAAAGCCCGGCCGGCGCAGCCTGTCCGGGCTTTGGACAAGCTCGGCCATCAGCAGCGTGCCCCATACCAGCGTATAGGTGAAGGGAAAGTCCTTAAGCAGGCCGATGTTGCTCAGTACCTGATTGGGCAGAAGGCAGAACACCGCCACGCCCAGCGCCACCGTGCGCAGCCGGGCGCCGAAGCGGCAGGCGGTCAGCGCGGCCCTCGCCACGATCAGCGAGAAGAAGAATCCCTGCACCGCCACCAGATATCCCGGATGGTCGAAGAACAGCAAAAAGAACCGATGCAGCAGCGTATGCATCACGGGATGCCAGTCGTTGAGCGGCCGCAGCCCCAGCGCCTGATAGAGCTGAAGAATGGCGTCCAGCGGAAAGCCGCCCGGCCAGAAGCTGGCCACCGCGACCGCCTGACAGGCCAGCGCTACGACCCAGAGCCATGCGAAAGCCCATCGCAGGACGCGGCCGGACGGGTCGGCGCGCGCCGCCATACACACGCAGGCGCGCTCGACCAGTCCCAACAGGGCCAGCAGCACCGGCACAAACCAGGCGACGCCCAGCAGCAGCATCCCAACGCGACCGGCGCTGAACTGCATGCGTTCACCGGAGAGGAAGAGCCGATACCCGAAGGAGGCAAACGACGCATACAGCGCCGCCGCCAGAAGTCCGGCCAGCGCGCGCCCGCGCAGCCAGCCGCGCACCGGCAGGCGCTTGCACGCCCACAGCGACGCGGCGGAGAAGGCTGCCAGAAAAACCCCCGTGGACGGTTCAGGCCGAATATACGGCGAGGCCCAGAACAGCGCCGCCGTGATCAGCGCGTAGCCGAGGCACGCCGCGGCGGCAGTCCCCTTTGAGCAAGCCTTCATGCCCGGATTCCTCCTTTGTATGCCTGAAAACGCCCGCGCGGTCAGGAACGCGCGGGCGGGGTGGAGATCAATGCCTGGCCCACGCCCATCAGCGTGACCGGGGGACAGGAGGCGGGCAGAAGCACGCTGTCACCCGCCTTCAGCTCGATGGCGTCGCCCTGCCAGCTGAGCAGCAGCCCGGCCAGCGCCGTCAGCATGCGGAAGGCGTGCGGCTGAGGCGCGAGCTCGCACTCGCCGTTGACGTTGGCACACTCCAGATGGAAGGCGGGCACGTCCAGCAGCGTCACCAGGCCGCAGCCGTCGTTTTCGGGCATATGGGCGATCTGACCGGTCAGCTCGGGCACGATCACATCCAGGGACTGGCGGATGTGCAGGGGACGCTTCTCTCCCGCGGCGTTGACGCGGTCAAAGTCCCACAGGCGGTAGGTCACATCGCTGGACTGCTGGATTTCATAGAGCAGGATGCCGCCGCCGATGGCGTGCACCATGCCGCTGGGCATGTAGTACACATCGCCCGGCTTCACGGGCACGCGCCTGATGAGGCGCTCCACATCGCCGCCGCCTTCCAGCGCGGCACGCAGGGCCTCCAGCGTCACGCCCTCCTTCAGGCCGTAGAGGATGCTCGCGCCCTCCTCCGCCTTCAGGATGACCCATGCCTCGGTCTTGCCCAGCTTGCCCTCGTGCTCGCGGGCGTAGGCGTCGTCCGGGTGGACCTGCACGCTCAGCGAATCGCGGGCCGCCAGAAGCTTGAGCAGCAGGGGAAACGCCTCACCCGCATAATCGCCCGACAAGCGCGCCCCGTCCCGCTCCAGCAGAAGGGGCAGCGTTTCACCTGTGACGGTGCGGCTTTCCAGCTGCGGGATGGCGCTGATCTCCAGTGCTTCTCCCGTACGGTCGTCGGGGATATCCCGGCCATAGACGGTGCGCAGCGCGTCGCCGCCCCAGGGCGTCATGTCGCCGTGGCGGTAGGCCGGATACATGCGCAGCGGCAGCATGGGGCACGCATCGCTCAAGGGAGATTCAAAACACACGCTGGTTACGCCCGGATTTTCAAAAAAAGTGCGGCCCGCCTCCCGCGTCATGGCGGAGGAAAACACCTTCAGCATGGCGCTGTCCTCCACGCAGGTGTCCAGGCGCAGGCTGTCGTATCCCAGACGCAGCGCCTCTTCCTTGACAAAGGCCAGCACCCGTGAGGCCAGGTCCAGGCTTTCGCAGACCATCGCAAAGCGATGCAGCGTGGCGGGCCTGACCCCGTATTCCCATGTGATGCGGGCGTATTCGGGCTCCATGGCGTCGCCCAGGGCGAAGGCGGCGATGAGCCGTCCCTCATCCTCCACGCGGTAGAGCCGCCCGTGCGTAATATCGTCCTCCAGCTGGGCGCGGGTGGGGTAGACGTCCCATTCCCATTGCTTCAGACCGCGCGCGTGCATATCGCGGATCACATCCTGGTACAGCGCACAGATCTCCTGAAACCGCTGCGGCGTTGCCGGTGAAAAGGCAATGCTCATCAGGCCACCTCCGTATACATTTGGTAAAGATGGGCGTAGATGCCACCCAGCTCGAGCAGCTCCTGATGCGTGCCCTTTTCCACGATGCCGTTCTCCGTCAGCACCCAGATGATGGTGGCGTTGCGGATGGTGGTAAGCCGGTGAGCGATGGTAAAGGTGGTGCGTCCCTCGGACAGCTTTTCCAGGGATTCTTGCACCAGGCGCTCGCTTTCATTGTCCAGGGCGCTGGTGGCCTCGTCCAGAATCAGGATGGGCGGATTTTTCAAAAATACACGCGCGATGGAGATGCGCTGCTTCTGCCCGCCCGAGAGCTTGATACCCCGCTCGCCCACGAAGGTATCATACCCTTCGGGCAGCCGGGTGATGAATTCGTCCGCCCCGGCCAGCCGCGCGGCCTCCCTCACCTTTTCGGGGGTGGCGCCGGGCATGCCGTAGGCAATGTTGTCAAAGATGGTGCCGGAGAACAGGTAGACATCCTGCTGCACCATGCCGATGTTTTCGCGCAGGCTGTGCTGGGTCAGGTGGGTGATGTCCTGCCCGTCGATGAGAATGCGTCCGCCGGAAACATTATAAAAGCGGGGAATCAGGTTGCACAGCGTGGTTTTGCCGCCGCCGCTGGGGCCGACCAGCGCCACCCGCTCGCCGGCGTTGACGTGGAAGTTGATGTCGGCCAGCACGTTTTTGTCGTTGTCGCTGTAATGGAAGCTGACGTGGTCGAAGGTTACGTCGCCGCGCACATGGGTCAGTTCCACGGCGTCGGGCGCGTCCTGGATATCGGGTGTTTCATCCATGATTTCGCAGAAGCGCTCGATGCCGGTTATGCCGCGCTGAAATTGCTCCATGAAATCCACGATGCGGCGGATGGAGGTCAGCAGGGTATTGACATAGAGCAGATAGGCCATGTAATCCGCCGCGGTGATGGACCCCTGAATGATGAACAGCGCCCCCACGACCACCACCACAATGTACATCAGTCCGTCGAAGACGCGCGTAGTGGTGTTGAAGCCGGCCATATAGAGGTATTTGCGGCGGTTGATGCGCACAAACTCGTCGTTGCCGTGATGAAACTTTTCCATTTCGACCGGCTCGTTGGCAAAGCTCTTGACCACGCGAATGCCCAGCAGGCTGTCCTCCACCTGGGCGTTGATCTCGCCCACCTGGTGGCGGCTTTCGCGGTAGACGGCGCGCATGCGCTTGTTGAAAAAGCGCGTGCACGCTATCATCAGCGGCAGCATGGCAAAGATGATGAGCGTGAGCGCGGGGCTGGCCCCCATCAGAATGATGAAGGGGATGACGATTTTGATACCCGCGATGAAAAATTCCTCCGGGCAGTGATGGGCGAACTCCGTCACCTCAAACAGGTCGCTGGTGATGCGGGCCATGATCTGGCCCACCTTGGCGTTGCTGTAATAGGCAAAGCCCAGCGTTTGCAGATGGGCGAAGAGGTCGTTTCGCATGTCGCGCTCAATGAAGGTGCCCATGATGTGCCCGCGGGAGGCCATGTAGAAATTGGCCAGCGCGTCCACGATGCGCAAAAGCACGTAGATGCCACCCACCCTGAGCACAAAGCTCACCGTAAGAGCGGAGAGGTTATTGGCGGCCAGGTCGGTCACATCGCGCACGATGAGGGGCAGCACCAGGTCGCACACGGTGGTCAGCGCCGCGCACACCAGATCCAGAAACAGCATGCCCCGGTACTTTTTAAAATAGGGCAGGAACCGGCGGATGAGCGTTGAGGTTTTCATGGAACGCGATGGGTGGTTATGCATGGGTCCGGGACGCTCCTTTGTGTTTATTCGCCTTCGGGGGCGATAAGCGTGGTTTGCCTGAGCAGGCTGTTCAGGTCGCTTTCATGTCCCTCAGGACACAGCACCGCATAAGCGGCGGTATCGCTCTGGCCGAAGATGCAGATCTGGCCGCCGCCATCCATGCGCGCCGCGTCCAGCCCGCCCAGCGCGTAGAGCGAACGGACGCTGAGACTGTAGCCGCTGCCCAGCAGGGTAATGGCGGACGTGGGACGGATGCTCTCCACCGTGAGCTGGGTTCCGTCATCAAAGGCGTAGGTCAGCGTCACCCGGCGGGCATAGCCGCCGCCAAAAGCAGTATCGTATACGCGCGCGCGTTCAAGGGCAGGGCCGCCGTAAAGCGCCATCACAGGCTGGCCAAAGGTATTGGCGAGGTTTTGCAGGTTGGCTTCGCCGGGAATTTCCAGCGCGCCCATGGGCATGGTGATGAGCTCCTCATCAGGGAGGTCCACATACTTGGCCTCCTCGTCAGGCTCGCCCAGAAGCAGGAAAAGGTAGGCAAACACCAGCGCGATCACAAGCAGCACGCCCACCGCCACGCGCAGCAGAATCAGCCGCAGGCGGGACGGCTTTTTGGGGGCTGGTTCGTCATCGGTCACCGGCTGCTGCTCGGGCAGGGGATCGTCCGGCTTCTGTCGGCCGTGCAGGGTGCCTTTTCGCGGACGGGGCGCCTCGGCGGGCATGCCCCGGGGCGGGGAAGAACGTTTGCGATGCTCCAAGCGGTTTTTCCTCCTGAATGGTTACGGCTTTGCGGGAATGGGGAGACCCTCCCCGGCCAGCAGGGCGTCCAGCCATTTGGCGTCATTGCCGGTTTCCAGCAAAAAGGCGCGGTAGAGCGCGTCATAGAGCATGGAGCGCTGCTCGAAGTCCAGGTCCGTATCGCCGTGAACGCGGCTCAGCATCCGCTCCAGGGGAGAGGCCAGCACCTTGGCGATGCGGCTGTCCAGCCTAAAACCGAAAAAGCTGTGCATATAACGGTTGCTGCCGCGCAAAAACACGTTGATAAAATCGCGGCAGAGCCGCTCCAGATATTTGCGCGTAAAGGCGTCGGGGTCGGGCGCAAGTTCCTGGCATCGCCTAAGATCCGGGTGATCAAACAATTCGGTGCGCATCTGCTGCTGCTGGGCGGCGGAGAAATCGTCCGGGGTCAGGTAGAAATGCAGCAGGTGGCATTTGATAACCGAAAAGTCCAGCTTTTTGGGACTGCGCTCATACAGGCGGCCCAGGAACAGCAGCTCCTGCGCCACCTCCAGACAATCGGGATACTGCGCCTGCGCCTCCAGCAGCAGCTTGTGCTTTTTGACGGGATCGGTCTGGCGTTCGGCCTTTTCCAAAAGGGAGAGCGCTCCCTCCGGTACGGGAGCGGCCTGGGCCGCGGCAACGGGCGCTCCGCAGTGCGGACAGAAAGCCGCCCCAGCGATCTCAACCGGCTTTCCGCAGCGCGGGCAGGCGGGAAACGTTTTACTTTGCGTCATAGACCCATACCTCCTCACGTTATGATACGACGAACCGGCCCGGAAAGTCAAGGGCGGCATGGGTATGGGGATTTTGCGGCTGACTTTTCAAAAAAAACGTAAATTCCCCCTTGCCAAACCAGAAGAGGTTGTGTATAATATCATCGTTGCCCGTTCGGGGCATGCTGATATAGCTCAGTAGGTAGAGCGCATCCTTGGTAAGGATATGCTCCATGCGGGTTGACAGCATAATTATTCACGCACGCTGATATAGCTCAGCAGGTAGAGCGCATCCTTGGTAAGGATGAGGTCACCAGTTCGAATCTGGTTATCAGCTCCAGACAGTCGCCTCTGTGAGACAACTCGCAGGGGCGATTTTCTTTGTATTGTTAGGTTTTCTGCTTTTTCCTCCTCTCTTGACCAGGAAGTGCCGCTTGCATCAGGCCTCGGTTTCCAGCTAACATTTCGGGCACATTTTCAGACTCCCAGCTAATTTTAGCCTCTTGACGGCCTTGCTGATTATGCGCCGAATGAATGTGCATAGCCGCCTGCTAACAAATCCTGCTAACACGCAGAAATCTTTGCATCAGGCGCGCTGCTGTGCACCGAGTGTCAGGGATTGCAGAAGCTTCCGGCACAGCTCTGGGTTTTGCTGAATCTGTGCCATCAGCGCAGACACATCCGCGCTGTCCTGCGCCTCGCTAGACGTTTCCCGATGCGGATAGAAGCTGTTCTCCACCAGCCGTGACAGGGCGCGCTTCTCGTAGTCCAGCGCCTCGTTGTAGTGGTTCATCAGGACCTCCGGCGACTGTCCGGCGTTTTCCGCAACCAACTGATAGTTGTTCTGCGACAGACGTACCTTGTGCATCTGACCAGACTTGCGAAGCCCCTGGAAATCAATGCGTTCATTCTCCGGGATGCCGATCCGCTTTTGATGCTCTTTGAAGCTCTTTTCCAAATTCTTGGGATCGACAGGTCGTCCGTCCGTCTGGCAAATCAGCAGTCCGTAATCCCGATACTCCTCACGGAAGAACGCCTTGTTTTCCTCAATCCGCGCCAATCTCCCACGCAGCTCATCCAGCAACGGCGTGGTCAAATACTGCTTCCGATGGCTGTCCTGCGTTTTCGGTCCCTTGAGAATCATGCTGCTTTTCGAAGTAAGCACTTGCTTGGGGAAGATGCGCAGCACCTCATGCTTGGGCAGCACGCCGATTGCGCTGTCTGATACCCGCTGGATCTGTCGGGTGATCCACAGGCTGCCATCCCGGAAATCAATCGTATGCAGATCAATTCCCGCGGTTTCGCCAGCCCGCAGGGAGCAGACAAACGCCAGGTGGACGGCCAGGTGAAGCAGCTCGTCCTCCTTGATGCTGTCGAGCACCTCATAAACGCGCCGGGCATCCCAGGCTCTCCGCTTGACCGTTTTTTCCGTGGGCGCGGTGACCTTGGGGATTTCGCTGATGTAGTGCCACTTCTTTGCCGTCTCAAAGCCGGAGGTCAGGATCGTAAAGCACTTCTTTACGGTACTGGAGGACAGCGTCGGAATATCCTCCGGGCGCTTTCCGTAGCTCTTGGGCCCACGGCAGGGCTTCCGGCTCAGCGCGTCCAGGAAGTCGTCAATGTCCTCTACCGTGATGCTGCTCATCACCCGGTCACCAAAGTACGGCAGAATATGCCGGTCCAGATTGCTGCGATAGCTGTCATAGGAGTTGGGCGAAAAGCGCTCCTTTCTCGCGTGGATGGGCAGCCACTTCTCCGCAAATTCCCGATAGGTCTTTGCGGTATTATCCTCCGCTGCGTGCGGAAGTGCTTCCTCCTGCGTTCTGGGGCGGAAACGCTCGACCACCTCCCGCTCCACAGCGCGCTTGCACTGGTATTCGGCGGCAGCCTTTCGGATCTCGTGGTGAAGCCGATTCTTTTGTAGATAGTCGATATAAGCCTTCCTGTGCATCGCCTCCAGCTCGGTGGAATAGGTTTCCCATTGGTGCTTGACCTTGCCGTCTTCTGTCCGGTAGGGATAAATGATGTTGTGGGCAATGCCCCTCACTTTGTAGGTTGCCATGATCGCTTTCCTTTCCTGATTCAGGTCAGGTAAGCTCAGCTTGCTCGTTCAGCCACTTGTCAAAGGATTCCTTGTGAATTCGCAGGCATCGCTTTCCCAGCCGCATCACCTTGAATTGTGTGGTTGTTTCGCAAAGCCCATAAGCCTTGCGTAGGCTGATGCCAAGGATTTGAGCCACCTGCTCGGCGGTATATGTCCGCTGAACGCATTCCCCTACAGAAGAATCACGCATCATGCATTCTCCTTTCACTGTACTGCACATTTATGGATTACTGTACCTCCTTCCGTATTTTCTGATTAGCAGGTACAGACATTCTATAAATAGCTACAGCCTCTGTCAACAGTGGCGCCATGTAGAATATGGGGCAAGCACAAGGTCGCGGCCCGCTTCACCGCGTCATAGCCCCGCCTGTGCCGTCGGCATCTTGACCATCGTACACCGCAGGAACTCCCTCTCCAGTCAGTGGAGGGCTGTAGTAGAAGTCTCATTATTTCCGCATGGGATCGTTGCGAACGCGCTGGCTGCAGCGCGGTTGACAGGATGCGTGAATCGCTCAGGTATCACGGATACCGTCCTTGCGCCGCCCTGTCTGCCGCTCCCTCCACACGGATGAATGTCCTGTGCTTGCTATGAGGCCGATCCATCAGCCTGTTTATCAAGGTGCAGAATTCTTTATGGGGCAAACTGTTCGAGTATCGTTCTTATTACGAGTTGGTCTTCAGCGGATACGAGAGACGCCGCTTTTTTCAGAACCTTAATTTGTTCGGCACACAGCGTATGCAACTGTGGGTGATACCAATCGGCAACTTTATAGCCGCCGCCATAACGTCCACGAACAGATTCAATAGGGTGAGAAAGCATGAGCTCATGCAAATCATTTTGCATCGTCCGAACACTGACATGAAACTCCGTCGCAAGGTTAGAGGCCGTATCAAAGCGCCTGCGTAACAATACTTGCCACACAGCATGCTGACGCTCTATAACTTTCGCGTCCGCGTTTACACTCAAGCGCTCTCACCTTCTTTTGTGCCCCACAAGATAAGCCTATCGTCTAAATATGCAGACATGTTTCTTAATAAAAAAAATTTATTTTTGGGATTTACATGTGCTGCTTATTAAATGATAAGTAAATGACAAGCGCGTATTATAATTGCTACAAAAAATAGCATACAAGCAAAAATAAAGAGCAGAGAGTGGTAAGCGTTAATCTCACCGCAGATTGCACGAGCAGAAAAAATGCAACAATAGTTCAAAGTCCTAACCGACTTCATACGACTGCAACCAAGTCGATTAGAAAGATTGGAGAAATTGGGACGTGGATCTGGGACTGCAAAAGCTGAATGCAGACTAGCGCTTTACCGTATAGACACAGCAAATGCCGCTGCTTATGGAAGGTTTGAGCGTGGAACAACTAAAAGCACACCGAAAGATAAACGACCTTGAGTTCAGATAAGCAGAAAACGTAGCTATTTTTTCAAAATATGGTAGTGTGTGTTCATGGCGAATGAGCAGCAAAATGTGCTAAAAGAAAAGAAAACTGTCACGATTTCTATAGAAGAATACGAAACATTCAAGGCAGAAAACGCGAGGCTGAATCAGCAGATTCAATGGTTACTGGAGGCATACGTTTTTCTGAGGGGGAGCGCATCTGTGACGAGTGTGGACACATGATACAGGAGATCGGCAAGGAAGTTCGCAGAACACTGCAGATCGTCCCTGCGCAGGTTCGTATTCGCCACTAAAATACCCCCGGAAATCCCGGTGCTCTGTTAATAGAATGTTTGCAGTGCTAATTTTGGTGAGGAGACAAAAACCAGCGGTCGCCATTGCTAGATGAAAACAAAAGCATCCGCAGTTGTTAAATAGACGGATCACGCCTATTTCTAATATGATGAAATCAGCCTCCCACAAAGCAAAGATTGATTGCTGTGTGGGAGGCTTTTAGACTACTTTCAGAATTTTTTATACTTAGAACGATACACCTGCTGAATAGCGAGTTATTTCATAACCATCAGCATTGAATGTTGCGGCAAGGCGGTACGTTCCGCTTCCAATTGAAGATGCGCAATTAAAAGATGCGGCGTATCCATTTGTGTTGTGGCTTTCCTCAGCCGGAGGAGTGAGAGAGCAATCAAATTCCCATTCTCCTCCAACCTCTTTTTCGAGCCAACAAGCAGTCACTTTGATTGTTGCCATATTTTCATATGTCACACAGTAGAGCTTCACTCTGCCCGAGGAGGAAAGTTCCACTTTCGTCGCGTCGAAAACACTATCAGCAAGAGGCACAATCGTATCAGCAAGGCTACAACTAATCCCAGCCATAAGAACTATCAATGCTACAAATCCTACAACAAATTTCTTCAAAATATTCATATTATTTCTCCTTTCAAGCTCCGATGTGTTTACGGAACAAAGATTGGGATACCTAAATAATGTTTTTTCTTAATCACCTTACTTTCTTAATTTATGAACGTTCTTTTGGCGTTATTGCGGCGTACGATTACTGCTAGCAATCACTTTTCCTCCTTCACAATCTATAGTGCGTGAAGAAAAATAAATACATTGTGCCAAATGAAATTAGCCCCTTGAGATTTCACCATCTTCCGAGAGGCGTTGTCGGGTGTTATTAAAGCCCCGGAAACCCTTGAAAATACGCCAATTTATCCATGCGAAGGCGTTATAGGCTGTTATCGAACATTACCGCATTTTTATGGCCTCACGGACGCTCGTGAGGGAAAAATTAAGGGCAAAACACAGGGAACGACAAGAGAATGAAGTGGCAAAGAGAACTGTCGTGATGTGTGCCAGGCTCCGCCGGAGCCTCCCCTGTGTGAAGCCGGACAACTGAATATAGCGGCTCTTGTGAGCCGACGGACTGACGGACATTAGTGTTTCTGCTGATGTCCGT
>ERZ1643251.986-NODE-986-length-35136-cov-10.214475_pt1 | contig 35136 bp, 28 predicted proteins | sample MGYA00579261_ERZ1643251 | MGnify/ENA primary metagenome ERZ1643251 (study PRJEB29033, sample SAMEA4952267) | chicken gut metagenome | biome: Broiler Chicken; feature: Gastrointestinal Tract; material: Caecum | place: Ireland | collected 2018 | study: Broiler... | reverse complement strand
TTTACCTCTTAATATGATTATATTTTATTTTTGAAAAATGTCAATATCATTTTGCTAAATGTTTTGCATTTGATATACTTAGGCTATAAGAGCATCATGATTTTTAAACAGTATTTTAATAAGGACGCAAATCAAGCGGAGTTTTTTGCCGAAAAATTTCAAGTTTCTCCATTTGTCATGGAGATTATTTTGTCGCGCGTTGGGGCAGATGAGGCGAAGATTAGGGAGTTTTTAAACCCAACCACAGTGCTTTCGCCATTTGATTTGAACGGCGTTAAAGAGTTTTGCGAGAGGGTGGAACTTGCAAAGCGCATGGGCGACAAGGTGCTGATTTTTGGCGATTATGATGTGGACGGCGTAAGTGCCACGGCAATCATGATTAAGGCGCTTAAAAGGTTTGGCATTGACGCACTATACTATCTGCCAAATAGATATGTGGATGGCTATGGGCTTACTAAACAGGTGCTGGATAAAGTCATCGACAAATTTTCGCCTAATTTGATTATAACCGTCGACTGTGGAATTTCTTGCTTTGAGGAAGTTGAATATGCAAAGCAAAAGGGTGTGGAGATTATTGTAACCGACCACCACGAACTGCCTGAAAAACTGCCAGACACGCTTGTTATCAATGCCAAAATTCCAAACCAAAAGTTTGGATTTGACGGATTGTGCGGTGCAGGGCTTGCTTACAAACTTTGCGAGGCGCTGTTAGGTGAAAAGGCGGTGGAGGAACTTCTGCCAATCGCTGCAATCGCCACAATTGCCGACATTGTGCCGCTTTTAAGTGAAAACAGGCGCATTGTGGTGAGAGGTTTAAAACTTTTTGAAAGGCACTTGCCAATTGGAATTAAGGCGCTTTTAAAAGAAAATAAAGTGCCAATTTCAAATGCGTCTTCAAATGCAATTTCATTCAAAATTGCGCCAAAACTCAACGCTTCGGGCAGAATGGGCGATGCGGCAGACTCGCTTAAACTTTATCTTGAAACGGACCCTGTTAAAGTTAAAAAACTTGTTGCCAAAATCAACGAGCACAACCTTAAACGCCAGGCCATCTGCAACCAAATATATGAGCAGGCTATTAAAGCGCTATCTAAGGTTGATTTGCGAAACATAAGGGTGATTGTGTTGGCATCAAAGCGATGGGACCAAGGTGTGCTGGGCATTGTTTGTTCAAGGCTTGTGGAAAAATTTCATAGGCCAGTGTTTTTGTTCTCACAAGAGGGCGATATGCTGAAAGGCTCGGGCAGAAGCATAGACGACATCAACATTCACGCCTTGCTTGCCTCTATGCCAGACATTTTGGAAACATATGGCGGGCACTCTATGGCGGCTGGCGTAAGCATCAAGCGCAGCAACTATGAAGAATTTTTAAAGCGCATCAACGCCTTTGTTTTCAGCCATGTGAACGAAGAGGTGTTTATTCCAATTAAGTATTACGATAAAGAACTTTCACTGGATGCGATTAACCAAAAATTGCTGGATGAGTTAAACCTTTTGCAGCCTTGCGGGTGCAGCAATCCTCAGCCAAAATTTAAAATTACGGCAAGCGAAATATCGCTTACGCCAATGAAAAAATATCCTGAACATGCCGAAATCAAAATCGGCGGCCTTCCGCTTTTGATGTTCAACTATGCGCCTTATGCAAATGCGTTAAAATTTTCGCGCCAAAAAAGTTTTATATTTGAATTTCAAGAGGGGCAGTTAAAGGGTGTGGTTGACCAGTTTGACGGAGGCTCTTTTATTGAGCAGGACACCAACAATTTTGTCGCTCCGTTTGAAATTGAACAACTTAAATTTGACAAAACTTCGCCAGCGTCTTATTCGCTTTACTCTCAGCAAGAGTTGCTAAATTTTGTAACTCAAGTTGGAACAACCGTGTTTGGCACGGCATTTGTGTGCTTTTCGGGCTATGAATATGTGGATTTTGCAAAGTCATATTCAAATCAGGGCATATATCATTACGGCATATGCGACAAATTGTGCACGGGATATAATTCGCTGTTGCTTTCTCCTGAGGGCGTGGACTGGGCAAAGAATTTTAATAAAATTGTGTTTTTATCGCCAATTTTAGAGGAAGGCTATATTTGCCAGTTAAACAAAATCACAAATGCTCAAATTTATGTGCCAATGGATAAAACTGCCAAGGTTGCAAAATATGGTCAGGTGAATTTATCCAGGGAACATTTTGCGCGCATTTATTCTATAATTAGCGGCAAACAACGCGAAAAGTTTGCAAATGTTTTTGATTTATATGATAAAATATTCGCTGGTAGGGGCTACAAATTTTTGGATGTGTTTATTGCAATCAAAGTGTTTGAAGAATTAAATTTATTGCAGCAGCAGGGTGAGGGTATGTTCAATTTTGTTGCGAACAGAGAACACAAAACCGAACTTTCAAACTCAAAAATTTACTCCAAACTTATGCTTTTAAAAAATATTTTTAAGGAAAGAAATGAAAACCAACCTAATTAAAAAGATTTTTAGAAATTACAGACTTCAAGAAAAAGACAAAGTAATAATTGTAAGGCTTGTTGACGAGGCAATGGATATTCCAAGATGTGAGGAAATCCTTGACTTTATTATTGAACTTAAACTTGACAAAAGTTCTATTATAGGATTTTTAGGTTATCAACTTTTTAAAGTTAAGCCTGAAAAGGCAGACCTAATCAGCCAAAATTTCACCAAGGACGAACTTTCCATTTACAATGGTTTTAAAAACTTGAAAGATATTCGCTATGTCTCCAAAACCGAGGAGGCGGAGGACATCCGCAAAATGTTTTTGGGCATGGGCAACGACATTAGGGTTGTGGTGATTAAACTTGCAGGCATTTTGTATGATGTTAAACATCTTTCACTGCCGCTTAGTGAAGTGGACAAAGATTTCGTTGCAAATGTTAAAGAGGTGTTTGCTCCGCTTGCTGAAAGATTGGGGCTCTCTTCCATGAAATCATATATGGAAGATTACTGCTTTAAACTGCAAGACCCTGTTATGTATAACGCTTTGGTTAGCGAACTTGAAAGGCAGAAAGAAAGCAACGAAAAACAAATTGAAATCACCAAAGCGCGCTTGCAAATTATTCTCAACGAACTTGGTTTGCAAGGCGAAATTCAAGCAAGGCAAAAACATGTTTCTTCAATTTTTAGAAAAATCAAAGCGCAAAATGTCACTATGGCACAAATTTACGACCTTATTGCTATGCGCGTGCTTGTTAACACTGTGGAAGACTGTTATGCCGTGTTTGGAAAAATTCACGCCATATATAAACCAGTGCCGGGCAGGGTTAAGGATTACATCTCCAATCCAAAACCAAACGGTTATCAAACTCTGCACACAACGGTTATTGTTGAAAACAAGAGGCCGCTTGAAATTCAAATAAGAACTTTTGACATGCACAAAAATTGCGAATACGGCATTGCTGCGCACTGGATTTATAAGGAAAAGCGCAGCGGCACCACCAAACTTGATAAAAAACTTTCGTGGTTTAGAGAGATTATGGAAAATGCGCACACGCTTTCTCCTGAGGACTTTATAGAATCGCTTAAAACCAACCTGTATAGCGGAGAAATCTTTGTACAAACTCCAAAAGGCAAGGTGCTGGAATTTCCAAACGGCTCAACAATCATAGACTTTGCATATGCCGTTCACAGTGAAATAGGCAATCACTGCACGGGCGGCAAAATAAACAATGTTATGAAGCCGCTTTACACCGAACTTAAAAACGGCGATGTTGTGGAGATTATAACCTCACAATCCAGCAAAGGGCCTTCGCGCGATTGGCTTAACCATGTAAAAACCTCTTCGGCGCGCTCCAAAATTAAAAACTTCTTTAAAAATGAACTTGTTGGCGAAAACATCAAAAGCGGCAAAACCATGTTTGAAGAAGCCGCTAAGGCGCGTAATTATTCCGCTGCGCAACTGCTTGACGAAAAATACATTGACGAAATGCTTTTCAAATATTCCATGGCGTCTTTGGACGAACTTTATGCGGCAATCGGCAGTGGCAGTTTGGTTGCCTCGCAGGTGGTGGGCAGGTTTATCGCACTTTATGGCAAAGAGCATGAACTGTTTAAGCCTAAGGAAAATGTGGTTAAAATTTCAACCAATGCCGACGGCGTTATCATAGACGGCGCAACGGGGCTGCTTATTAGGTATGCGGGTTGCTGTCATCCAGTTGTGGGCGATGACATTGTGGGATACATCTCTCATGGTAACGGAGTGACCGTGCACAGAAAAGATTGCCAAAATCTTAAATACCTTGAAAGTGAAAGACTGATTGATGCCGAGTGGGAAGACAAGGTTAAAACCGACTTTATTGCAGAGATTAGGGCGCAAACCGAAAAAGGCGTGGGAATGATTAACAAAATCACCAATGCGCTGACGCTGGCAAAAATTTCAATCAGGGCGTTTGAGGTTAAAGAAATGGCAGGCGGGCTGGAATTTTCCATTGTCTTGTTTGTTAAAAATAAAAGCGAAATTGAAAGAGCAATAAATTCACTTTCCTCAATAAAAGAAGTTAAAAGGGTTTACAGGGCAAACTGATGTTTACAACAAATGCAAAAGAAATTGAAAAAGAGCTGAATGATTTATGTGAGGCGTTTTATGAAAACAAAGACGAAATGCCAAACATTTCTCATGAGCAAATGCTGGCGGGCAAACTTTTTAACATCATCACAATAGACGGCCAGGTTAGCGAGTTTGAAGACGATATGCCAACTGGAAGCGAACTTAAACAAAAAAGTTTAAGAAAGCGTTGCGCGCTGCGTGCGTTATATAAGGCTATATCTAAAAAAGAGGGCAGAACTCTGCCTTGGGGAAGTTTTACTGGCATAAGGCCAACTGCTCTGGCACGAGAGGCGGTGGAGAGCGGTGAGATAAAAGAATATGCCATAACTGAGTTTTTGGAGCGTGAGTTTTTAATCAGCCATGAAAAGGCGGTGCTTGCAAACAAGATTGTCAAAAACCAAAAAGGAATAATTAGAAACGACCACTTGGTGGATTTTTATGTTAATATTCCGGTTTGTCCAACCAGATGCGGCTATTGCAGTTTTATTTCAAGCGAACTTAAAGCCGTTCAAAATTTGATGCCTGCATATTTACAAGCGCTGATTAAGGAAATCAGGGCGATGAAAAAACTTATTTTCGATAAAGCCCTGATTGTGAGAAATATCTATGTTGGCGGAGGCACTCCAACGGTTTTGCAACCTGACGAACTTGACCTTGTTTTAAGCGAACTGAGTTTTCCGGTAAATGAATTTACTGTGGAATGCGGCAGGCCAGACACCATAACTCGCGAAAAACTTGATGTGCTTGAAAAGCATGGCGTTACGCGCATATGCATAAACCCGCAAAGTTTTGCAGATGCCACTCTTAAAAGAATAGGCAGGCAGCACACAAGAATGCAAACTTTTGAGGCATACAGCCTTGCGCTTGAAAAAGGCTTTAAGGTGAATATGGACATTATCATTGGCCTGCCAGGTGAAAAAAGCGCCACAATCAAAAAAACATTAAACACGCTTTTGGAACTTTGCCCAAACAACATAACAGTTCACACTTTGTCGGTTAAAAACGGCTCGGTTTTTAAAGATGAAAAGCCAGAACTTGGCTTTAAAAATCTTTCCAAAATTTTGACTTTTGCCGAAAACCAACTTATGGAATGGGGATATAAGCCTTACTATCTTTACAGGCAAAAGCATCAACTTGGCGGCCTAGAAAATGTTGGATTTTTTAGAGATAACGACATCTGCCAATTCAACATCGACAGCATGGAAGAAACCTCTTCAATAATTGCGGTTGGTGCGAACGCAATTTCAAAGCGCATCTTTTCCATTGAAAAACATATAGAAAGGCAGCCGAATGTTAAATTTTTGCCAGATTACATTCAAAGAATTGACGAAATGATAGAGCGCAAACAAAAACTTTTTGAGAATGTGTAAAAACGCTTTACTTTTTAAAAGTTTTGTGCTATATTATCAAAGTCGAAAACCTAGGTGCGCAGTCAAAACGAGATAACCTCTGGCGTTTGGCTTCGTGGATAGGATAAAAAATAAAAATGGAGGTTTAAAATGGACGCAGATAAGAAAAAATCTATTATCGACCAATACAAACAAAGCGATAATGATACTGGTTCGGTTCAAGTGCAAGTGGCTCTTTTGACTGAAAGAATTAACCACCTTACAGAGCATCTTAAATCTAACCACAAAGATAATCATTCAAGACGCGGGCTTCTGCAAATGGTTGGTAAAAGAAAAGGCTTCCTTCTTTATCTTAAAAATAAAGATATTGAAGCATACAGAGCGCTTATCAAATCTTTGGGCATAAGAGATGTTAAGTAAAATTTAATAAGGGGAGGGTGCAAAAGTTTTTTTGCCCCTTTTTATTTAAGTAAAGGAGATTTAGTATGACACATGCAAAACAATTTGAAATTAAAATAGGCAGAGATAAGGTTATTTTTGAAACCGGCGCGCTTTGCGAGCAAGCCAACGGCTCTTGCCTTGTTCGCTGCGGCGAAACAGTTGTTATGGTTAACGCCACCATGGCAAAACAGCCAAGGCCTGGCATCGATTTCTTCCCACTCGGCGTGGACTATGAAGAAAAGATGTATTCAGTTGGTAAAATTCCAGGCGGATTTAAAAAGAGAGAGGGCAGGCCTTCCGACAAGGCAATTCTTACTTCAAGATTGATTGACCGCCCACTTCGCCCACTTTTCCCAAAAGGATTTTTCAATGATGTTTCTGTGGTTGCCACAGTGCTTTCTGTTGACCCAGACCATGCGCCAGAAGTTTTGGCTATGCTTGGTTCAAGTTTTGCGCTTTCAATTTCAGACATTCCTTTCCAAGGCCCAACAGGCTCTGTGCAAGTTGGACTGATTGACGGCAAGTTTATCATCAATCCAAACCAAGAGGAAAGAGAAAAATCAAGGCTCGCTCTTACTGTAAGTGGAACAGAAGAGGCTGTTTTAATGGTTGAAGCAGGCGCAAAAGAAGTGCCAGAAGAGGTTATGCTTGACGCTATCATGACCGCTCATGAAGAAATTAAAAAGATTGTTAAATTCTTCAAAAAAGTTAAAAAGCAAATTGGCAAACCGCTTAACACAAAAATTCAGTATGAAGTTGTTCCAGATGAAATTGACAAAGCGGTTAGAGAATACGCTGACAAAATGCTCGACCACGCACTTGACACCTTTGACAGAACTGAAAGACAGGAGCGTCAGGATAAGGTTGACGAAGATGTTAAAGCACACTTTGCTGAAATTTTCCCAGAAAGCGAAAAGGCAATTGGCGATGTGCTTTATAAAATGACCAAAGAAAAAGTTAGGGCTAAAATTCTTAATCAAGGCATTCGCCCAGATGGCAGAAAACTCACCGAAATCAGGCCAATTTGGTGTGAAACGGGTGTTCTCCCAAGGGTTCACGGCTCGGCTGTGTTCACAAGAGGGCAAACACAAGTGCTTACATCACTTACTCTTGGCACTGTTTCGGATATGCAAAAACTTGAAGGGCTGGATGATGAAGAGGTTAACAGATATGTTCACCATTACAACATGCCTCCATATGCAACCGGCGAGGCTAGGCCATTAAAAAGCCCAGGAAGAAGAGAAATCGGCCATGGCGCGTTGGCAGAAAGAGCGCTTGAACCTGTTATTCCAAGTGAAGAAGAATTCCCATATGCGCTTAGGCTTGTGAGCGAGGTTACTTCATCCAACGGTTCTTCATCAATGGCCAGCGTGTGCGGCTCAACTCTTGCACTGATGGATGGCGGCGTGCCAATTTCTTCACCAGTTGCAGGAATTGCAATGGGGCTTATTAAAGACGATGCTTCACACAAAGTTGCTGTGCTCAGCGACATTCAAGGCCTTGAAGATTTCCTTGGCGACATGGACTTTAAAGTTACAGGCACCGAGAAAGGTGTTACTGCAATTCAAATGGACATCAAAATTAAGGGCATTGATAAAGACATCCTCACCACAGCGCTTAAACAGGCAAGAGAGGGCAGAATGTTTATCATGAACAAACTGCTTGAATGCATTCCTGAGCCAAGAAAAGAACTTTCAAAATATGCTCCAAAAATCATCTCCTTTATGATTGATCCAGACAAAATTAAAGATGTAATCGGCTCTGGCGGAAAAACCATCAACAAAATCATCGATGAAACAGGCGTTAAAATTGACATCGAAGATGACGGACAAGTGTTTATTGCAAGTGAAGACACTGCTAAGGCTGAAAGGGCTAAACAGATTATCATGAACATTGTTGAAGACTTTGAGGTTGGCAAAGTTTATGAAGGAACAGTTGTAAGAATTATGAGTTTCGGCGCTTTCGTTGAAATTGCAGGCGGCAAAGAGGGCATGATTCACATTTCAAAACTCTCTTCAAAGCGTGTTGAAAAGGTTGAAGATGTTGTTAAGATTGGTGATAAAGTTAAAGTTGAAGTCATCAAAATTGACGATAAAGGCAGAGTAGACATGAAACTTGTTAAAAAATGCAAATAAACAAACCTAAATTTCAAAAATCAAGGACAAAACAGTTCTTGATTTTTTTATGCCAGCATAGATTAGAAGCATGAAAAAGTTAAATGTTTTTGTGTTTAGAAAATATATTGTAAACCTTTGCATATTGGGGCTGATTGTCATAATAGGCATTGCGGTGGCTTTTGGCGTTACGCTTAATAAAGGGTCGCAAGAGGCCTCCACGGCGCAAGGGGCAATCTATCAGGGCGATACAACCTCAAATAAAATCAGTTTGATGATAAATGTTTACTGGGGCACTGAGTATTTGGGTGATATGCTTGATATTTTGGACGAAAAAGATGTTAAAGCAACCTTTTTTGTGGGCGGCGTGTGGGCAGCCGACAATGAAGAACTGCTTGTTTCAATGGTAGAGCGCGGCCATGAACTTGGCAACCACGCATATTCGCATAAAGACCACGACAAACTTACCGCCGAAAGCAGTAAAAAGGAAATTTCAACAACTCATAATCTTGTTAAAAGCATAACTGGCAAAGAGATGAACTTGTTTGCTCCGCCTAGTGGTGCGTTTAACAGCCAAACCATTGAGTGCGCGGAAGAACTTGGCTATAAAACCATCATGTGGACGCGCGACACCATCGATTGGCGCGACCAGGATGCTGATTTAATCTACAACAGGGCGATTGAAAACGCCAAAGGTGGAGATTTTATCCTGATGCATCCAACCGAAAGCACTCTTGAAGCGTTTGCAAGAATTATTGATACTTTGCAAGGACAGGGCTTTGAACTTGTAACAGTTTCCAACAATTTGGCTGGAATAGAGTAAAATGTGGCATTTTGACAAAAAAATAAAGTATTTTTCCACTTAGAAATTTGCAAACTTAATTTTTGTATGCTATAATTACATTATGGCTGAGTATAAAGTTCACAAAAAACATAAAAATGGTGTAAATCCAAATGCGAAGAAAATTGCGGGAATTGTGCTTATAACCATTTCTTGCCTCGCATTTTTCTTTTTACTCACAAACCTTGTAGGGTTTATGCAAGATTTTCTTTTGGGCACATTTGGCTATTTTGCATATGTTTTGTTTATTCTATTATTTCTTTTAGGTGTTGGCTTTTTAAACAACAAAAAATATAAACTTTCAAAAAAATATGCCATTCTTTTATACCTGACAATTTTCTTTTTATTCTGCATAATTCAACTTGCTGTGGTGGGGGATAAGTCGGGAAGTTTTGGCGAGTATTTGGCAAGCAACTACACATTAAAACACACCGCTGGTGGAATTGTTTTTGGGCTTTTCACCACATGCATTTTATATTTGACAAACTATGTTTGGGCGTTTGTTATTTTCAGCATTGCTTTTGTAATTTGTCTTGCGCTGTATATTGACGCAATCATTTATCTTAAAAAACAACAGTCGCAAGAAAAGCCTGTTAAACTTAACATCAAAGAGGTTAAGCGCGAACAGGCAGAAAAGCAGCAAGTTAATGTTGTGATGAGCGGCAATGTTGAGCAAAAGCTTTCTCGAACGGAAGAAATCAGGCAAAAACTTGGGCTTTCAAAACGCGCCATCAACGAGCCGATTGTGCCAGTGGAAAAGCCGCAAGCACCAAAAAAGGTTGACCCAAAACAACTGCAAGGTGAGCAGCTGAGAAAATATTTGCTCACTCCGCCAGAAGTGGACATCAACACATATTTCTCGCAAGATGCCCGTTCTTACGCAAGGAACGGCGTTGCCAGCCAATCTTTTAGGCGCGAGATAGATGCAAACATTCAAAACCTTAAAAAAGAGGAACTTCCGCCAGCGCCAAGCAATGTCAGCGAGGTTGCAAACGCGCAGCCTGAACAACTTGTAAACGAGGCGGATGACATAATCAAAGAGGTTATGCAAGAAAACAATATCACGCCAAGTTTGCCAGACGATGGCCATTCGCAGGAGATTAGACGTGAGCGTGAAAGTGTGCGTGAGCGCGATTTTGACACACGCGACAGAGGCTTGGACCGCAGCGAGAATAGAGAATTTGATAGGCAAAGTGACCGAGACTTTGGAAAGCGTGAGGATAGACTTGATAATCAAGAATTCTCGCGGCAGAATACTTCGCGAGAAGAACTTGCAAGGGATGGCAATTTCTCTATCCCTAATCCGCCGCAAACAGAAAGCCGCAAACGCTTTGTAAACATTGATGATGACGAACAGGAAGAAGAGCCAATCTACAAGCCATATCACTACACAAAACCGCCTATTGACTTAATTACAACTCAGTCCACAAACATGAGTGAATTTGATGACAACATCGCGGAAAAAACAGGGCTGCTGGAACACACATTGGAAGATTTCGGCGTGCCAGCAAAAGTTCAAAACGTTGTTGTTGGCCCTGCTGTTACAAGATATGAACTTGAAATGCCAACAGGCATAACCGTTAAAAAAATCCTCAACCTTTCAAGCGACATCGCGCTTGCTTTGGAGGCAAACGGCGGTGATGTGAGAATTGAAGCGCCAGTGCCGGGCAGAAACGTTGTGGGCGTGGAAGTTCCAAACGATAAAGTTGCAATGGTTTCGCTGAAAGATGTTTTGATTTCCAACGAGTTCAACAATGCAAAATCTCCATTGTCATTCGCTGTGGGCAAGGATATCACTGGCAGAATTATGGTGGGCGCACTTAATAAAATGCCGCACCTTTTGATTGCAGGAACAACGGGCTCTGGAAAGAGCGTTATGCTTAACAGCATCATAATTTCACTGTTGTATAAGGCGTCACCAGACGATTGCAAACTGCTGCTTATCGACCCTAAACAGGTTGAATTTATGCCATATGAAGGCATTCCACACCTCATTGTTCCAAAGGTTATTGCAGATGTAAACAAGGCAACCAACGCTTTGCAATGGGCAACAGACGAAATGGAAAGAAGGTTTAGGCTTATCCGTGAAGCGAGGGTTAAAGATATTGACGAGTATAACTTTACCCCAGAAGTGGTAAGTGGCAAAAAGAAGAAAATGCCGTTTATTGTAATTATCATCGACGAGTTTTCAGACTTTATTATGCAGGGCAAAAAGGAAGTTGAAGATAAAATTATCAGGCTTGGACAAAAGGCGAGGGCGGCAGGAATTCATCTTATTTTGGCAACGCAATATCCAACCACCGAGTATGTTACAGGTGGAATTAAAGCCAACTTCCCATCGCGCATTGCGTTTAAAGTGGCAAGCAGGGTGAACTCGGATGTCATTCTTGGCATGACAGGTGCTGAAAAACTGCTTGGACATGGCGATATGCTTTACGCGCCGCAGGAATACTCATCAGCGCCTAAGCGTGTGCAGGGCTGCTTTATCACCACTCGTGAAATTGCCGACATCGTAAACTATGTAACCTTGAACAACGAGCCAATTTTTGATAAAGACATTCAAGACGCAATCAACAACATGCCAAAAAATAATGGTGGCGAATTTGGTGAAAAGGGTGGAATAGACCCACTGCTTCCTGAGGCTTTGAAGATTTGTATTGATGCGGGTCAAGCCTCTGTGTCAATGATACAACGCCGCTTGTCAATCGGCTATCCAAGGGCAGGAAAGATTGTTGACCAAATGACAGAAATGGGATATATCTCTGTTGCTGATGGCGCTAAGCCAAGAAATGTTTACATCACTTTGGAAGAGTTCTATCAAATATTTGGCGACAATTACGAGTAAGAGGGCAATATGACAAAAGATGAATTAAAAACAAAAAAAGTATCTGCCATTTCACTCGGTTGTGATAAAAACCGAGTGGACCTTGAAAAGATGCTTTTTTTGCTTTCTAAATATGGTTTTAAAATTGAACAAGATGTGCAGGATGCTGACATTGTGCTTGTCAACACCTGTGCCTTTATTTTGCCAGCAAAGCAGGAGGCGATAGATAATATCATCGAAATGGAGGCGCTTAAAAAGGCGGGAGTTATTGAAAAACTTATTATAACTGGTTGTCTGCCTCAGCGCCATTATGATGAATTAAAACAGGCTTTTCCAAGCGCTGACGCCATTGTTAAACTGAGCGATAATAAAAATATTGTGAACATAATAGAAGAACTTTACGGCGTGCCAAAAACAAAATGTGCCGAGAGTTATGACAGAATTCTTACTACATATAGTGGTTATGCCTATTTGAAAATAGCAGACGGCTGCAACAATGTTTGCGCATTTTGCACCATTCCTCGAATTCGTGGCAGTTACAAAAGCGTGGAAATAGACGAACTTGTAAGTGAGGCAAAACTGCTTGTGAGCAGAGGAATTAAAGAGATTATTTTGGTGGCTCAGGACACAACCAGATACGGCATGGATATATATGGAAAGCCGATGCTGATTGAACTATGCAAAAAACTTATCAAAATTAAAAACTTGCAATGGGTGAGAATTCACTATGCATATCCTGAAATGATTACGGATGAACTTTTGCAGTTTATTGCAAGTGAGCCTAAGATGTGCAACTATCTTGACATCCCTTTGCAGCATATAGACAATGATGTGTTAAAAAATATGCGCAGGCGCGGCGATGAGCAGTTTGTTAGAGGGCTTGTTAAAAAGATTAAAACGCTTTATCCGCAAATTAAGTTGCGCTCCACTTTTATGGTTGGTTTTCCTGGCGAAACTGAAAAAGCATACAAAAAACTGCTTGAATTTTTAAAGACAGCAAGGCTGGATTATGTGGGCTTTTTCCCATATTTCCGTGAAGAAAACACGGTGAGTTTCTTTATGAAAAATCAGGTGTCAAAATTCACCAAACTCAGGCGACTGAAAGGCGTGCAAAAAGTGCAGCAAAAGGTGGCACAGCAAAACGCCATGCAACAAATTGGAAGAATTGAGAGGGTTCTTGTCGATTATTTTGATGAAGAAAATGGAGTTTATAGTTGTCATAGCGAAATTCTTTCTCCATCAGTTGACTTTGATATCAAAATTGTGGATAATGGAAATGTGGAAGTCGGGCAGATGCTGGAAGTGCAAATAACCGATTTTGACGGGAATAGTTTTCAAGGAGAAATAAAGTGAATTTACCAAACAAAATAACAATTTCAAGAATTTGCTTAATTCCGCTGGTAATCTTCTTCTTTATGGCAGATTTCATTCCATATGGCAAACTTGTGGCTGCGCTTATATTTGGAATTGCTGCTATAACAGACAACATTGACGGCAGAATTGCAAGAAAAAGAGGACTGGTGACTGATTTAGGCAAGTTTTTAGACCCTATCGCCGACAAAATTTTGGTGATGAGCGGGCTTTTGCTGATTGTTGCTTGGCCTGTTACGGGTGACGGCTTTGTCAGCGCTTTGCCAGCAGTTACGCCTGTGTGGCTGGGAATTTTATGCACGATTATAATTTTGGGAAGAGAACTGATTATAAGCGCTTTCCGCCAAATTGCAGCAACAAAAAAACTTGTGCTTGCCGCTGATAAATCTGGCAAAATCAAGGCTGCTTTCCAGGATGTTACAATCTTTTTATACATGATTTATGCATTCCTTGTTGTGGAGTTCTATCCATCATCCATAGGAAAAACTGCAAATACAGTTTTGAATGTGATTTTAATCATCTTACTTGCAATCACCACAATTCTTACAATCACATCGGGCATTGGTTACATTGTTAAAAACTTCCATGTTTTAAAGGAAAAACCTCAACCTGCTGAGGATGTGCAGTTTGATTTGATTATTCCAGATGTGATGGCAGAATTTATTGATGAGGGCGTGATTAGCGCTGACAAAATTGCAAGCAGGTTCAACCTTGATGATAACCGTGCGCAAAAAATCATACAGGATATGACCGACCTTGGCTACATTTCCAGCGACGGTGATGAGCGCGAAATTATGATAAGTGAAAAAGAATTTAAACAGATATTTAGAAATTAGGAGAGAGTTATGGAAAAGAAATTAGCAAAAGAAGACGCACTTGCCGAGGCATTAAGCCAAATTGAAAAACAATATGGAAAAGGCTCAATCATGAAATTGGGCGACAACGCAAATCAAAAGGTGGATGTAATTCCAACAGGATGCCTCACTCTTGATTTGGCACTTGGAATTGGCGGTGTGCCAAGAGGCAGAGTTGTTGAAATTTATGGGCCAGAATCTTCTGGTAAAACCACAGTGTCATTGCACATTATTGCTGAGGCGCAAAAGATGGGTGGAACAGCGGCTTTCATTGACGCCGAGCATGCTCTTGACCCAAGTTATGCTGAAAAACTTGGCGTGGTTTTAAAAGATTTGTATGTTTCACAGCCAGACAACGGCGAGCAAGCACTTAACATCTGCGACATGCTTGTGCGTTCTGGTGGCGTGGATGTTGTGGTTGTGGATAGTGTTGCAGCGCTCACTCCTAAGGCAGAGATTGATGGCGAAATGGGCGAAAACCATGTTGGCCTTCAAGCCAGAATGATGTCACAAGCGCTTAGAAAACTTACTGGCGCAATCAACAAAAGCAACACCACTGTGATTTTCATCAACCAACTTAGGGATAAAATTGGTGTTATTTATGGCTCACCAGAAACCACAGCGGGCGGGAAAGCGCTTAAATTCTATGCAAGCGTAAGGCTTGATGTGAGAAAAGGCGAGGCAATCAAAGACGGCGCAAATGTTATTGGAAACAAAACCAAAGTTAAAGTGGTTAAAAACAAACTTGCTCCTCCATTTAAAGTTGCCGAGTTTGACATAATCTATGGCAAAGGCATTTCCAAAACCGGCTGCATTGTTGACCTTGCTTTGCAGTTTGGAATTATCAAAAAGTCTGGCTCTTGGTTCTCTTACCAAGACGAAAAAATTGGTCAGGGAAAGGAAAACACCAAGGCATATCTTGAAGCAAATCCAGATGTGCTGAACGAAATTGAAAAACTGATTATAGATGAAGTTAATAAAGACGGGCTTCCTCTTGATGTTGGAGGAGACGACGAATAATTAAATAAACCATTTGTCATTTTGAGGCTGAGCGATAGCCTCTTTTTTTAATTTAAACTCATATGTTTTTAAATTTTTTTCATCAAAACCAACCGTGATTTTTAAGTTGCCGCTGCTTACTTTAAGTTGCAACTGTTGCGGTTGGGTTTGCCCGGCAATCTGTTTAAGTAAGGTTTTGCCATCATAAAAACAGTAGGTTAAATGCCTTTGTGGCGTAAAGCACACTTCGGCAGTAGAGCCGCTGCTTTTCACATCAAATTTTGTTTCGCCCACCTCCACAAAATTTTGTGCCACATCTTTTGGCAAGTTGAAAATGGAAAACAGGGCAGTTTGCTTAAATCTTGCTGGTGTGGACGGCGAAGCGAGTTCCAGTTTATGCATGTTTTCAAGGCTGATTAAATCAATCTCGCGCTCAACAACGCTGGCGGGTTGAGTAAACGGTGATGGCGTAGCGTTTTCGGTTTGGAAATAATTTTTCACGCATCTTGTAGGCTGGTTTCCGCCTGCAACGGTTATTGGCGAGTTGTCAAGATTTCCCACCCATGCCACGCAAACTTCCTTTGGCGTGTATGCCGCACACCAAGCGTCAATGTTATCTTTGCCTTTGCCAACAGTTCCTGTTTTGGCAGCGATTGGAATGGCCAAATCTTTCAGCGCTTTTGCAGTGCCAGTGGTTGCGGCGTCTTGCAGCATGGTTGTTAAAAGATAGGTTGCATCCTCTCGCAAAACTTGCTGAGGTTTTGGCTTGTGGTGATAGATGATTTTTCCAGAGGCGTCTGTGATGTATTCCACAAATTTCGCCTCGTCATACATGCCATTATTGGCAAAAGTGGAGTAACTTTGCGCAACCTGCTTTAAGTTCACGCCGTATCGCATTCCACCAAGCGCCAGAGCATAGGAGTTGTCTAGTTCGTCAAACTCCAAGCCCATGCTTTCGGCATATGCCTTGGCTTTATCTATGCCCACATATGAAAGCACTTTAATTGCTGGAATGTTGATTGATTTTGAAAGCGCCTCGGTTGCGGAAACATAGCCTCTAAACTTACCATCCACATTTTTTGGGTTGTATTCGCCCAGCGCAAGTTGCTCGTCCAAAATTTGAGTTGAAGGCGAGATGATGTCTTCATTCAGCGCAGGGGCATAGGCTATGATTGGCTTGATGATTGAGCCAGGCTGCCTTCTTGCATCTAAAACTTTATATGCGCTGTTTGCTTGATAGGCGGTTATAGCGTGCCTGTTGCAATCCAAAACTATGGCTGCGTGGTCGGCGCAGTTAAAATCCTCGCTGCTCAGCGCCTGTTTTAAAGCCTGTTGCTTGTCTTTGTCGAGATAGGTGTGGATTTTGTATCCATTTATCGCTATGGTTTTTGCAGGCACTTTAAGAATTTGGCAGGCCTCGTCAAGAGCGGCTTGCGAGTAAGAGTTAAGCGCGTTTTGCTCTTCCGCTTGCAAATTTAAAGTTATTGGCTTTTTGCAAGCGCTTAGGCACTGCTGCTCGGTTATGTAGCCGTCTTTTTTCATTTCACTCAGCACAATGTTGCGCCGCTCTATCGCTGCCGACTGCTTTAAGATTGGCGAATATTTGTTTGGCGATTTAACCATTCCGGCAAGCAGAGCACATTCTTCAAGTTCAAGTTTTGAGGCGGGTTTAGAGAAGTAATAATTTGCGGCATTTTCAATTCCATAACAGTTGTTGCCGTAATAAATAACATTCAAATAGCACTCCAAAATTTCGTCTTTGGTGTGGGCTTTTTCAAGTTTTTTGGTCAGCACAATTTCTTTAATTTTTCGCTCAAAAGTTTTTTCGGCGGATAGGTGAGTGTTTTTGATTAGTTGTTGGCTTATCGTGGAGGCGCCTTCCTTTAAACTGTGCGACAGCACATTGTTGATGCCTGCTTTTATAATGCGCTTGTAGTTTAGCCCATGATGAGAATAAAAACTTTTATCTTCAATAGAGATAAAAGCGTTTTTTAAATTCTCTGGCAGGGTGGAAATTTTTGCGTATTCGCCGTTAAAAGTGTTTTCCTCTTTTAAAGGACGGTTTTCAAAATCATAAAGTTCAACTGCCAGTGCAGGCGAGGATAACTTTTCTTCATTTAAAGTGAGAGAGGAATATTTTAGATATGTGCTTCCAACAAATAATGAAGCAGTCAGCAAGGCCGCTCCAAACAAAATTATCATGCTTAAAGAAAAAATTTTGACAAATTTCCTCATATTTCTTAATATGGCTCTTTAAAAGCAAAATATTTGCAAAACTTTTTAAAATCTTGTATAATATCACTATGCTATATCACATTGTTACATTTGGCTGCCAAATGAATGTTCACGAAAGCGAAAAAATTGCGTATATCCTTGAAAACAAGGGTTATTCTTTCACGCCTGACAGAGAAAAGGCAGACATAATTGTGTTTAACACATGTGCGATTAGAGAGGGCGCAGAGGACAGATTTTTGGGCAATGTGGGCGCGCTGAAAAGGCAAAAAAAGGCAAACCCAAATTTGCTGATTGCGGTTTGCGGATGTGCAACACAAAAGCAGAGCACGGCGGAGTACATCAAAAAAACTTTTCCGTTTGTTGACATTGTGATTGGAACTTTCAATTTGGCAAACCTTGGCACTTACATAGAAGAAGCAAAAAACAAACGAGTTTTTGAGCAGTGGCAAGAGGGCGAACTTGACGAAACTCAGGGCTACAACCGCACCAGCGGCGACAACGCTTGGGTTAACATCATGCAGGGCTGCAACAACTTTTGCACATATTGCATCGTGCCATATGTGCGTGGTAGAGAAAAATCACGAAAGCCAGAAAACATTTTAAACGAAATTAGGCAAATTGTAAGCGAGGGCAAATATAAAAAAATCACCTTGCTTGGCCAAAATGTGAATTCATACGGCAAGGATTTGCAGCCGCAAATGACTTTTACACAACTGTTAAAAGAGATAAGCAAAATTGAAGGTGATTTTCAAATTACCTTTATGACATCGCATCCAAAAGACATCACAGACGAACTGATTGAAGAGATAGCATATAACCCAAAAATGATTAAAAGTTTGCATTTGCCTGCACAGAGCGGCAACAACAGAATTTTAAAACTTATGAACCGCAATTACACCCGCGAAAAGTATTTGCAAATCATCCAAAAAATTAAAGCGCTTGTTCCAAACATAGTTCTCACCAGCGATTTTATTGTGGGCTTTCCAACCGAAACAGAAGAGGAATTTTTGGACACTTTGGATTTGGTGAGGCAGGTTAAGTTTGCTTCCATTTTTGCGTTTATGTATTCACCGCGAGAGGGAACAGTGGCTGCCAAAATGGATGGACAGGTTGCAGACGAAATTAAGCATGAGCGCGTGAACAGGCTGCTTAACTTAGAAAAACAAATTCAAAAAGAGGCAAAACATGGCTGAAAAGAAAAAAGACCAAGAAGAAACCCCTATGGTTAGACAATATAAAGCAATCAAGGCAAATTATCCAGACGCTATTTTGTTTTTTAGGCTGGGTGATTTTTACGAGATGTTTTTTGATGACGCCATAGAAGCAAGCAGGGTGTTGGATTTAACTTTGACGCAACGCGCAGGCAATCCAATGTGCGGAGTGCCATATCACGCCTGCAATGCCTATCTTCAAAAACTGCTGGCTCAAAACTATAAAGTTGCAATTTGCGAGCAGATGACAGAGCCAAAAAGCGGCAAGATGGTGGAAAGAGAGGTTGTGAGGGTTATCACTCCGGGAACTATTACCGAAGAGTTGATGCTTGACAACACAAAAAATAACTACATTCTTTGCGCATATAAAAACGCTGGCAGCCTTGGGCTTAGTTACGCCGACATCACCACAGGTTTATTTGAGGTGGAGTTTAAAGAGGGCGAAGATTTGGCTCAACTTTTTGCTGACGTGATTTGCCGCATTTCGCCAAGTGAAGTGATTGCAAATGACGAGGCAGCGCTTTTATATGAAAATTTATCTGTAACAAAACTTGGTGCTTTTCCAAAAGTAGAGCGCTATTATGACTGGGCATTTAGATATGAAAGGTGTGATGGAAATTTAAAGCGCCAGTTTATGGATAATTATCTTAAAGTTTATGAACTTGAAGATAAAAAGGCGGCAGTAATCAGTTCAGGCGCGCTGATTGAATACCTTAATGAAACCCAGAAAAGGCAGATTAAAAGCATCAAAACGCTTAAACTTGTTCGAAGCAGCGACTATATGCAACTTGACGCAACCGCAAGGCGCAATCTTGAACTTGTGGAAACCATTCGAGAGCGCAAAAAGCATGGTTCGCTTTTATGGCTGCTAGATAAAACCAAAACCAGCATGGGTGCAAGAAAGTTTAGATATATGTTTGACCATCCGCTTCAATCATCTCAAAAAATCAATCAAAGGCTGGATATGGTAGAGCAGTTGTATAAAAATGTTGTTGTAAGAGACAGCCTGACTTCGCTGCTTTCAAATATTGCAGATATTGAAAGACTTGCGGGCAAGATTGCATATGGCAACATTCTGCCTAATGAACTGCTTTCGCTTTCCAGGTCTTTGAAAGTGCTGCCAGAGTTTAAACAAGTTTTGGGGCAACTTGCAGTGTTTGAAAACCTCAACCTTGCAATCAACAGTTTTGAAAACCTGTGTCAACTTTTGGACAGCGCAATCGACCCAAACGCCACCAGACTTTTGAAGGATGGAGGATACATCAAAAAAGGGTTTAATGCTGAACTCGACAGTCTGCGCAATATCAAACATGACGCCGAAAAATGGATTAAACAGATTGAAGAGGAAGAGCGTGAAAAAACTGGCATCAAAAGCCTGAAAATTGTTTCTAACAAAGTTTACGGCTATTACATTGAAGTCAACAAAAAGGAAAGCGACAGAATTCCTTTAAATTACAGGCGCAAACAGACCGTTGCCAACAACGAAAGATACGTTACGGACGATTTGAAACTGCTTGAAAACAAAATTGTTGGCGCGGATGAAAAAGCAATTAAATTGGAAGCCATAATCTACGACCAACTTAAAAACCATCTTCAAACCATGGTTGCAGACCTTATGGCAACGGCTGACGCAATAAGCGATGTGGACGCATTGACTTCACTTGCCACAGTTGCCAGAAATTTAAATTTCGTGCGTCCAACAATCTCTGCTGATGTGCAGGAAATCTCCATCATCGGCGGCAGACATCCTGTTGTGGAATATTTCTTGAAGGATGGTTCTTTCATCGCGAATGATACCTTCCTTAGCGCGCCAGATGACCGAATTATGATTATCACCGGCCCAAATATGGCAGGCAAAAGCACATACATGAGGCAGGTTGCGCTTATCACTTTCATGGCGCATATAGGCAGTTTTGTGCCAGCCAAAGAGGCCAAAATTGCAATCACAGACCGCATTTTCACCAGGGTTGGCGCAAGCGACGATTTGGCGTTCGGCCAAAGCACATTTATGGTTGAGATGAGCGAGGTCGCAACCATTTTAGCCAATGCCACACCTAAAAGTTTGATTGTTTTGGATGAAATTGGCAGGGGAACGGCAACCTTTGACGGCCTCAGCATTGCATGGGCGGTTGTTGAGCACTTATCCAAAAATCTGCCTGCAAAAACCTTATTCGCAACGCATTATCATGAACTAACCGCTTTGGAAGGCGAACTTGCAGGAGTTAAAAATTACAAAATTTTGGTTAAAGAACTTGACGAACAGGTTGTGTTCTTGCGAAAAATTGCGCGCGGCGGCGCGAACAAGAGTTTTGGTATTGAAGTTGCAAGGCTCGCAGGGCTGCCAGACACCATTCTTTCAAGGGCTAGACAGATTTTGAAACAACTTGAAAACTTTAATCAATCATTGGATATAAAACTTCTTGAACAGCAGCCAACGACCAAAGGCGATGAAAGCAAAGTTATGAAACAAATTTATGGCATCATTAAAGATGTTGACCCTAACAGGCTTTCACCTATGGCGGCATTAGAACTTATTGCAGACCTTGCAAATAAGGCTAAGGAGGAAAAATGAAAATAAAACTTCTTGACAGCATGGTTTTTAACAGAATTGCGGCAGGAGAGGTGGTGGAAAAGCCAGCCTCCATAGTTAAGGAACTTGTGGAAAACAGCATAGATGCCAAAGCCACTGTTATAAGCATTGAAATTGAATGCGGTGGAAAGAAGAAAATCGTGGTTTCCGATAACGGCTCGGGCATTATGAAAGAAGATTTGCACAATGCCTTTATGCCGCACGCCACAAGCAAAATCGCAAAGATTGAAGACCTTGACGCCATTAAAACCTTAGGTTTTAGAGGCGAGGCGCTTGCAAGCATTGCGTCAGTTTGCCATATTTACGCCTCATCAAAAACCAAGGATGACGAGGTCGGGCACAGCATAAGGATTGATGGTGGTCTGTTTAGTGAGGTCAATGATATCGCCAGAAATGAAGGCACAACCATTGAGGCAAGCGACCTGTTTTACAACGCGCCTGTCAGGGCTAAGTTTTTAAGGCGTGATAAAATTGAAGAGGGTGAAATAACACACCTTGTTGAAAAATTTATGCTTGCTCATCCAGAAATAAGTTTTCTTTATGTAGTGGATGGCAAACAGGTGTATAATACAATATCTTCTCAGTTGTCTGACATAATATATACAATATATGGAAAAGACGTATATCAAAACCTAATCAATGTGGACAGCGAAGAAGACGGTATGAAACTTACTGGTTTTATTGTTTCACCAAAATTTTCAAAAGTTAACCGAACCAACCAAACGCTTTTTGTCAATGGAAGGTTTGTGGAAAATTATCTTATTTCATCCGCTGTGCAGGGCGCGTTTGAACCATTTTTGATGAAGGGCAGATTTCCAATTTATATTTTGGGGCTTACAGTTGACCCTCAAAGTGTGGATGTTAACATTCACCCAACCAAAAAGGAAGTCAAGTTTGAAAACCCTAATAAAATTTTTGGGTTTGTTAGAAGAAGTGTTGAGGATGCGCTTATGCGCTCTAACCACATCGCTAACTTTGAAGTTAAAAGTGTGGACGAGGATTTGTTTACCGAAACTGAACTTAAAGACCCATTAAATAATGAGGGCTTCACTCATGTGCCTGTGGCTGACATTGAGCCACTTCCAATTAAGGAAGGAAAGAGATACAGAGATATTCGCCCAGATGAAAAGATTGAATATCCAAAAATTGATGTGGAAATTCAAACCAAAAAAGTTAAAAGGCAGTTGCCTGATTTTATGAACATCACCATTGAAGAAGAAATTCCAATCAATAAACCGAGCGGAAAAATCTTCTTCGACCAGACACAGGCTGAACATGCAGCGCAAATTTTGCAGGGCAAGGAAAAGCCTAAGTTTTTGACGGCGTCTGTTAAAGACGAAATGAAAATATTGGGCGTGCTTTTTGCCACATACATCGTTGTGGAATATGACGAGAAGGCTTATTTTATAGACCAACATGCGGCACACGAGCGCACGCTTTATGATAAACTTTGCCAGGCAGTGGAGAGCAGCATGCTTATGAAACAACCGCTGCTTGTTGCATACGAGGTTGAACTTTCGGGTAAAGATAAAATCAAGTTTATGGAAACCAAAGAGGCGCTTGACAGCCTTGGTTTTGATGTGGAAGAAACTCAGCGCGGCATTGCAATTTCCGCTGTTCCACTTATTTTAAGCAGCATAGATTTAAATGCATTTGTGGAAAGTGTGCTTAAAGATGAAGCCATCTTCCAAAAATCAAAAAGTGAAATTTTGAAGGAGAGGCTTGCTCAATACGCATGCAAGCATGCCATCAAGGCGGGCGACCATATAAGCCAAGACGAAATTGCATTTTTGATTGACCAAATGCGCAAAGGCGTTTTGCTTTGCCCACACGGCAGACCAATCGTTTTGGAAATGACCAAGCGCGACTTCGAAAAACTTTTTAAAAGAGTGGTTTAAATGGAAAGGGCGCTGTTTGTTTTAGGCCCAACAGGCGTTGGAAAAAGCGGGTTTGCAATTAAACTTGCCAAACTTTTTGATGGCGAAATTATTTCGGCTGACAGTGTGCAGGTTTATAAAGGTTTGAACATCGGCTCGGCAAAAATAACAACAGATGAAATGCAGGGCGTGGCTCATCATGCCATAGACATTTTGCAGCCGGGCCAAGAATTTTCAGTGTTCGAGTTTGTTGTACTCACAAAAAAACTGATTGCACAAATCAATCAAAAGGGCAAACTTCCAATAGTTGTTGGCGGCACAGGACTGTATGTTAAAGCGCTTTTGGAGGGTTATGACTTTGGTGGCAGCGGCAGAAACAGCCAGTTCCGTGAAAAACTTTGGGCTATGGATGAAAACCAACTTTTTGCAATGCTTCAAAAAGTTGCACCTGAGCGTGCGGCTCAAATTGAGGTTAACGACAAGAAAAAATTGATTAGAGCGCTTGAAATTGTTGAATTTGGCAGCCAGCCTAAAAGCCATGGCACAAACATAAACTTCTTGGCCTTTGCGCTTACAATGCCGCGCGAGGGGTTGTATGAAAAAATCAATGCCAGGGTTGATGAAATGGTTGAGCAAGGCCTAATAAAAGAAGTTGCAGATTTAAAAGCGCAGGGTTTGACCGAGCAAAATCAATCCATGAAAGCCATAGGCTATAAAGAAGTTCTGTGGTTTCTTGACGGTAAAATTCAAAAGCAGCAGATGATAGATTTGATAAAACAGCACACGCGCAACTATGCAAAAAGGCAGATGACATTTATTCGAGGCATGAAAATTCCGTTTTTTGATGTGAGCGAAGAGCAAAAAATAATTGAGTATGTGAGGGATTGGTATGACAATAGCACAAATTGAAGAGCAGTTGAAAGAACAGTTTAGCCAAATTGACGAGGTAAGTTTTTTCAACCAAAAAAAGGTTATTGAGGCGTTCAGGGAAAACCGCGTTTCCACCAATATGTTCGCGGGCACAACAGGATATGGATATGACGACAAGGGCAGAGACACTCTCTGCAAACTTTATGCCGATGTTTTTGGCGCTGAGGCGGGAATTGTCAGCCCACTGCTCACATGTGGCACGCACACAATTTCCACCGCATTGTTTGGCTTGCTCAGGCCTGGCGATGTGCTTCTTTCCATAACAGGAGATTTATACGACACCTTGCAAGACACTCTGCTTGGCAAGGGCAATGGCAGTTTGCAAGACTTTGGCGTTAAATACGAAAAAATTGAACTCAGCGGAGATGACTTTGATTTTGAACAAATTCAAAAACGAGTTAAAAAGTTAAAGCCAAAAGTTGTGTTTATTCAGCGTTCTCGTGGCTATTCTGCAAGGAAGGCACTTTCGGTTGAGGCGATTGGTAAGGCGTGTCAGTTCGTCAAAAAACTTTGCCCAAGTTGCTTTTTGGTGGTGGATAACTGCTATGGCGAGTTTGTTGAAAAAACCGAACCAACTCAGCACGGCGCTGATGTTATCATAGGTTCGTTAATCAAAAATGCCGGTGGCGGACTTGCGCCAACAGGTGGATATATTGTTGGCACAGCAAAAGCCATCGCCCTGATTGCAAAGCGCTTTACATGTCCATCACTTGGCTTGGAGGTTGGCAGTTTTGAAATGGGCTATCGCATATTTTATCAAGGCCTTTTTATGGCGCCGCACATCGTTGCACAGGCGCTCAAAGGCAGCCTTTTGATAGGTAAGGTGATGGAAGAGAAGGGATATAAAACTCTTCCTGCAACAAACCAGCCAACAAGCGACATAATTAGAAGCATTGTGATTGGCAATGAAGAAGGGTTGATTAAATTTGTTCAAACCATTCAAAAATTTTCGCCGGTGGATTCTTTTGTAACACCTATGCCTTGGGATATGCCTGGATATGACGACCAGGTGATTATGGCTGCTGGCACATTTGTGAGCGGTGCGTCAATTGAAATGTCCTGTGATTCGCCTGTGAGGGCACCATATATTGCGTATTTTCAGGGTGCGCTTACTTACGAACACGCCAAAGCGGTGGCGGAAGAACTTAATAATATGTTTTAAAAAAGAGCCGAAAAGGTTCTTTTTTTGTCGAACGCAAAATAGATTATGGTATGCAATCATATAAAGCCAAATCGCTTTTTTCAAGGTTTAAACTTGGTTTTGCTTCGCAGTGCTCTCAAACTAAGGGCAGGATTATTGTTGCGGCAGTAATTGTGCTGCTTTGCTTTATTGCGGGCATAATTGTTTGCGCGTCCACGCCTGATTTTTATCCGGCGGATGAGTATATTCTGGATTTTTCTGGCGTTCAAAGTGGGTTTGGTGCTTTCTTTTCACGAGGGTTTTCCATTACAGTGATTTTAAGTGTAACATTTGTTTTTTCTCTCACTGTTTGGACATTTCCGCTTGCCGTATTGATTATAGGGTTTAGGGGGTATCTGCTTGGGTTTAACATATGCGTGCTATGCGCCAATTTTGGGCTGTCTGGACTTTTGGATGCAGTGCTGATTGTGTTGCCGTGCCAGTTGTGCATGCTGCTATGTTTTGTTTTATATTTTGCGTTCATAACAAAAGCGTGCCAAAATTGCAAGAAATTTGGTAGCAGCGGAAGCGGAAGGGGAAAAATGTTTTTGTTGTTCCTTTTAGTACTTATGCTGTTGAATTTAGTTGAAACGCTGCTGCTTGCGATATTTTCTTCAAAAGTGATTTTAGTTATATAGAATAAAAAAATCTTTTTAGAAAACACTATCTTTAAAAAAGGAGTGAATATGAAAAGATTTTTTGTATTTAGTATCATTTCTGCTATAATACTATCAACATGTTGTGGTATTATGCCAAATGTGGTTTATGCAACAGCGGCAGAAGACATCACCAGCAAAAGTGCAATTTTGATGGATTATGGCAGCAAAGAAGTTTTGGTTGAAAAAAATTCGCACGACAAAGTGCCTGTTGCCAGCATGGTTAAAATGATGACAATTCTTTTAACAGTTGAGGAAATTGAAGCAGGCAATTTGAATTTGAGCGACATGCTTACCACAAGCGAAAATGCAGCAGGCATGGGTGGCTCGCAGGTGTTTATCGACCCGTATGTTGAATACAGCGTAGAAGATATGCTTAAAAGTGTGATTGTGGCTTCTGCCAATGACGCCAGCGTTGCACTTGCAGAACACATAAGCGGCAGCGAAGAGGCGTTTGTTAAAAACATGAACAAACGCGCAAAAGAACTTGGCATGGAGGACACAAACTATGTCAACTGCACTGGTTTGCCAGCCCCAGAACAATTCTCTTCCGCATATGACAGTGCAATTTTGCTATGCGAAGTGGCAGGACATGAAATCTATCACAATTACAGCACCATTTGGATGCAGGATTTGATTCATCCATCGGGCAGAAAAACTGGGCTTGTGAACACCAACAGGTTGGTTAGATATTACGAAGGTTGCGATGGCGGCAAAACAGGCTCTACTAACGAGGCAGGTTGCTGTTTGGCAGCCACTGCAAAGCGCGGAGATATGAGGCTTATAAGCGTGATTGTGGGGGCGAAAGACTCCAAAACAAGGTTTAATGAGTGTTCCAGCCTGTTCAACTATGGCTTTTCAAACTATGAAAACGTTGACTTGGTTTCAACCGAAAACGCTTTGACAACGCTTGGCGTTTCAAAGGGAAGAGTGAACAGCACAGAGGTTTTTGCGGCTGAAAAATATTCCGCTCTTGTGAAAAAGGGTGAGGAAAACGATTATGAGGTTACCTATCAGTTGCCTAGCGCGGTTAAAGCGCCGGTAAAGGCTGCCGATTGTGTGGGCAAAGTTTTGGTTAGCAAAAGTGGAGTAGTGGTTAAAGAAATTGATGTTGTAACCGGTCAAGACCTAAAAGCCATGACCTATCTGGATGCGTTAAAGAAAATTGGCGAAAAGTGGTAGGAAAAAACCTAAACCCGCTGTAAAAGGCGGGTTTTTTGTTGGAAAAATTTTTGGGTTTTGATATACTGAATAAGTATGATTTACTATCTCTTCACACTTCAATTAAGCGGATGGGAATTTTTGGCTTTTATTTTAGCTTACTTTTTGGCTGTGGCTTTTGCATTTTCTGCTCACGAATTCTCACACGCCGTTGTGGCAAACTGGTGTGGAGATAAAACGGCAAAGAGTTTAGGCAGAATGTCGCTTAATCCTTTCAAGCATATCGATGGCTTTGGGCTGTTTTCATTTTTGCTTGTGGGGTTTGGATGGGCTAAGCCTGTGCCAGTAAATCCGCTGCATTTTAGAAACTACAAAAAGGGTATAAGGCTGGTTTCGTCTTCTGGCGTGATTACAAACTTTGTGCTTGGAATAATTTTCAGTTGTTTGTATTTCTTTATTTCGCCGCTTTTAAATTCAGGAAATGTTTTCTTTATATTTTTGGAATTCTTCCTGATGATTGCCTCAACTGTTAATTTCTCACTTGCGCTGTTTAACATCTTGCCAATTTACCCGCTTGACGGATTCAACTTTTTGGCATCATTTTTAAAACCTGATAACAAATTCTTACAATTTATGTACAGATATGGTAGTATAATTTTGTTAGTAATAATCATTCTGCCAATTTTTGATTTGTTCTACTACTATGTTGTTGGTGGAGTTGAAAGTTTATTCTTTGACCTGTGGAGGCTGTTCTAATGGAAACGGGCGAACAATTAAATTTTTTGGATGATAAAGTTAGGTTTAAGTTGGATAATTTTGAAGGCCCGCTTGATTTATTGTTGCACCTGATTAAATCCTCCAAGATGGACATTATGGATGTTAAACTTGCCGACATCACAGAGCAATATCTTGACTATATGCAAGACCTTTCTTCTGTGGATATGGAGCGCGCGAGTGAGTTTATCACGGTGGCTGCAACGCTGATTGAAATAAAATCTAAATACCTGCTTCCAGTTATGAATGAAGAGGAGGAAGAGGAAGAAGACAGCGAAGCACTGCTGCTTAGAAGACTTAAAGAATATGAACTTTTCAAAAACATTGGCGCAACGCTGAAAGAGCGAGAGGATGTTAACAAATTCTATCGCGCACCTGGTGAAGAAACCGAAAAGGTTAAGATTGTGCTTAAAGACATGGTGCTTGACAAACTTTTGGACGCTTTTGCGGGAATTTTGGCAAGGGCAAGTTTAAAGCCAAAACAAGCGCCAGCACCTAAAATGGTGGTGAAGGATAGATTTACAGTGGCGGAAAAAATTATATCAATCCGCAATTATTCTCGTGAACACAAGCGCTTTGACTTTGAGGATTTGTTTGTTGAAGACATGACCAAAAGTGAGATGATAAACGTTTTCTTGGCGCTTTTGGAACTTTTAAAACTGCAAACCGTAAGGGTTGAACAGGCGGGAATATTTAATAAAATACATATCATTTCAAATGAGGAGGAAGCATGAGCATCGATACACAATTTAATTTAAAAGAGGTTGTCAGGGCGGTTTTGTTTGTTGCTGGCGAAGGTGTTGAGAAGGAATATTTGGCTGAAAAACTTGATGTCAGCATGAAAGAACTTGAAAAGGCTGTTTGCGCACTTGAAGAGGAGTGCTCGGGTGAAAACGGAGTGCATCTTATCAGGTTTAAAAACAAAATTCAACTTGCTTCCAATCCAAATTTTGCAAACTATGTTTCAAATGTTTTAAGCCCTGTCAGGGAAAAATCGCTTACTCGTGCGGCTTTGGAAACACTGGCCATCATTGCATATAAGCAGCCAGTAACCAAACTTGAAATTGAAGACATTCGAAGGGTGAACTGTGATTATGCAACGCAGGCGCTTTTGGACCAAAACATGATTGAAATTGTGGGAAGGAAAGATGCAGTTGGCAGGCCGTTATTGTTCGGCACAACAGAGGAGTTTTTGAAAAGGTTTAACATCAAAGATGTAAACGACCTTCCAGATTACAGCGAACTAATGGAAAGAATTAAAATTCTGCATGATGAAGATGAGCCTGAAAACAACTCACTTTTCAAAAATGTTGACGATTTTCAGTTTGAAGATGAAATGCCTCAGCCTGAGGAAGGCGAGGAGTTTTACTCGGTGGACGGAGAATAACGCGCCCCGCAAACAACCGCTTTGGCGGTTGTTTTTTTTGCGCGCAAGCAGCGCAAAAAGCGGCCCTTAACGGGCGAGGCGGGGCGCATGTGAAAAAACCCAAATAAATTGACCCCGCAAAGCATAAATTTAGATTATGAAAATAAAATATTCAAGGCAAATCAGTTTGAAAAAATGTGTGGGCTTGCTAATCCTTGCCGACATAACTGCTTTGATTGTTTTAACGGTGTGCCAGTTATGCGGTTTATAAAAAAAATTCCCATCCATCCAACCTTTTTACTTTTGTTGGTTTGGTTTGTGATAGTTCATGCTGTCATGCAGTTTTTTATTTTGCTTGCAGTTGTGCTTGTCCATGAACTTGGGCATTTTGTTGTGGCTAAAAGGTTAGGGTATAAATTAAGCGGATTTTATCTTGCCCCGTATGGTGTTGCACTAAACTATAAAGACGGAAAGTTTTTGCCATATGACGAGGTTAAAATCGCGCTTGCTGGGCCAATAACAAGTCTGGCGCTGAGTTTTATTTTTGTGGGGCTTTGGTGGCTTTTTCCAGCGCTATATTCATTCACATTTGAGATGGCGGCATTTAGTTTGTTTTTGGCAATTTTCAATTTGTTGCCAGCATATCCTTTGGATGGCGGCAGAGTGTTTGTAAGTGCGCTTAGTGAAAAGTTGGGAAGAAAAAAGGCGCTTAAAATTTCCATTGCTTTAAATATAGTTTTTTGCGTGATATTTTTTGGAGGATTTGTGATTACATGTTTTGTTAACTACAATCCAACTTTGGCGCTTATGGTTGTTTTTCTGCTGGGAGGCATTATGGAAAGCAAGTTTGAAGGCAAATATGAAAGCGTAAATTTATTCAATAAAAAAATCAAAAATTTTTCGTCCGTGAAAAGTTTGGCAGTTGGTGAAGATGCCACTTTGGGACAACTTTTGCGAGCCATAGACGCAAGTAAACTTACGCTGTTTTATGTGCTTTATGCGGACGGGAAGACGCGCATATTAAGTGAAAAGGCGGTGCTTTCGCTTTGCATGAAAAACCCTATAACAATGAAAATTAAGGATTTGAACTTATTTTAAAATAAAAACTTGGCGCTAAACGCGCCATGTTTTTGGTCTATTATGTTATGAAAATATAACATAATACTAATTTTTTAATCTAGGTAAGGCAAAAGTTTTTCTATGCTGCCTTTTTGATAGTTTTTAAGTTTTTCTAGAATTTCATCTAGTTCGCTGGAAATGCCTTTATGGTCTGACAAATCTTTTATACAGGTGATGTAGCCCATGAAAGAACCAAGCAGCAAAAGTTCAGCAATTTTGCGGTTGGATTTATCTGCCATGGTGGACATGTTCACGCTCATCCACATCCTTGCTTTTTCAAACCAGTTGTTGCCTTTTATACCTTTGATATTTTCGCTTTTGGCAAAAAGTTCACACTCTTTGGCAAGGGCCATGTAGTCGCTTTGAATTTCTGCAACAACCTTTTTAAAACTGTCGTCTTCAATTTTTGGCAGGATGTCTTCAATAGATTGTGTGCCTGCGTTTATGTTTTGATAGATGGCGTTTACATAGTCCATTAAAAGTTCGTCTTTTTCCATTTTTGTTTCTCCTTTTATGGCTATTGTGCGGATTAAATTATTTTCTATTCACGAGAATACAATTTTTTATTTTTCTCAAAATAGGGGTATGAAAACCTCTACAAAAGTTTTAATCGCTTTTTATGTTTTAACCTTAATTCCGTCGCTAGTGCTGGGGCAGTATGTTTTTGCTGGAATAATCGCCACAGGCACTGGATTTATTTTTAATTTTGACACGCTTGGCATTGTTGGAATTATTTTATTTGTTGTAAACAACATTTTTGGCGGCATATTGTATCTTAGATTTTTGCGAACACTTAAACTTTCAAAAACCATATTTTTTGCAACGCTTCCACTAAGCATTTTTTATGGCATAGGCATGTTTTTTATTGCAGGCAGCGCAATATTTGACGGGGTTATTTTTGAGTCTTTTCGTGCGGTGCTAAACATTTCTGCGCAAAACATTTACAACATGGTTTTATGGGGCATTTTGCTTACGCTTATTTATTTTGTTGTGCTGTTTTTAATTTACTCATATGTTTGCAGACCAGTGCAGAAAATTGAACAGTTTACGCGCAGGTTAGGTGATGGCAGAATTGGCGAAGAAAAAATTTGGCTGGGAAAATCCAAACAATTTCAAAACATTGAGGCTGCGCTTGAAAAAATCAACTATAACTACCTGGAAAAGGAAGATTTAGCCAAACAAACAGACCTTGAAGCGCAAAAGTTTATTCCGCGCCAATTTTTAAAATTTTTGGGAAAAAATTCCATAACCGAACTTGAACTTGGCAATCAGGTTCGCAAAAAAGCAACCACCATGTATTGCGACATAGTGGGCAGCGCCAAACAGCCAAGTGTGCTTTCGCTGGAAGAGAATTTTAACTTTTTAAATTCATATTTAAACATAATTTCGCCGATTATTAGAAGGTATGGCGGATTTGTTGACAAATACACTGGCGAAGGCATTTTGGCGGTGTTTTCGCGCCCTGAAAGCGCAATGGATTGTGCCGTTGCAGTGCATAGGGCAATAGAAATTAAAAATCGCTCACAAAAACATCTGCCAAACATTGATGAGCGAATTTGCATCCACACTGGCGAAGTGGTGATTGGTATAATGGGCGAAGAGGCAAGGATGAGCCCAACCATCATAAGTGACGGCGACATTACAAACAAACTGGAAGAGATAGGCAAGTTTATGGGAACAAGAATAATCTTCACAAAACCGGCACTTAATGACATGCCAGTTAAATATAAATTTGCTTACAGGCTTATTGGCTCTCTTTCCACGCCTGGGCAAGAGGCGTGCTGTGTTTTTGAGTGCTTAGAGGTTTATCCGCGCAAAAAACGAGAAAGGCTTGTTGCGCTTAAAAACAAATTTGAAGAGGGGGTTAGGCTTTATAACAGCGCCGACTATTATAATGCAAGGAAGTGCTTTAAAGAGGTTCTTTCATATGTGAGTGACGATAAGCCTTCCTATGTTTATTTCAATAACGCTTGCGACCGGCTTGATATTTCTTGACAAAACTGCAAAATCAATGTAAAATTTTAAACATGGATTTTAAAGGCAGACAAACGCAAAAATGCCCTCGTTGTGGAGGAAAGGCGCTCATAAATCAAACCAAGTGTCCAGATTGTGGGCTGGTTTTTTCAAAACTTGAATATGCCACCAACAAAGCCGCAGCAGAGAGGTATAAAAATGGCGAAAGAAATGCCGTTGTGTTTGTTAGAAAAACGCCTATTGATTTAAAAAAGTGGAAACTTATTTTGTATGGAACGCTGTTTGGGCTTTTTGGCGCTCAATACTTCTATACTCGCAGATGGTGGTGGGGAATTTTATATCTTTTGGGGTTCATCTTACTTTCTGTCTGCGTGATTTTTAACGGATATCTTGTTGGCGTTGCTGGCGGCGCGTTGATTGATGTTATGGCTTTCTTTGTGGGCATATACGGCATATGCTGGATTTTTGACATCGTTCGCATCTGTTTTGGCAGGTTTAAAATTCCAGTATCTCTGCCTAAACAAGAGGCCGAAGTTGTTAACATAAAGGAGAAAAAATGAGAGTTGTTGTTGGAATAAGCGGCGGTGTTGACAGTTCGGTTGCGGCCTATCTTTTAAAACAACAAGGGCATGATGTTATTGGCCTGTTCATGGTAAATTGGGAAGAGCAGGATGGCTCTTGCACGGCTGAAACCGATTTTGAAGATGTTAAACGCGTGTGCAATAAAATTGGCATTCCATATTTTTCTGTTAATTATTCAAAGCAGTATTACGACCGCGTTTTTAAACACTTTTTAGAGGAATATAAAAAGGGGCGAACTCCAAACCCTGATGTTTTGTGCAATCGTGAAATCAAGTTTGGACCATTTTTGGAAAAGGCTAAGGCGCTTGGCGCAGATATGATTGCAACGGGGCATTATGCCAAAAAGATTGAAAAAGATGGCAAGTTCTATCTTTGCAAAGCGCATGATTTAAACAAAGATCAATCTTACTTTTTAAACCAACTTTCTCAATATCAACTTGCAAGCGTTTTGTTTCCTTTGGCAGATGTTGATAAGCCCGAAGTGCGAAAAATTGCCGCAGAACTTGGGCTTTCAACAGCCGAGAAAAAGGATTCCACCGGCATATGCTTTATTGGCGAAAGAAACTTTAAAAACTTTTTGAAAAGTTATCTTCCTGCTCAGCCGGGAGATATTGTGGACTTAGATGGCAACAAGGTGGGCAAACATGACGGGCTTATGTATTACACGCTTGGGCAAAGGCGAGGATTGAACATAGGTGGCAAAAAAGGCGGCAATGGAGAAAGATGGTTTGTGGTTAAAAAAGATTTGCAAAAAAATCAACTTGTTGTTTCACAGGGCGAGGAGGAAGAATTGTTTTCAAACGGGCTGTTGGCCAGCGAGTTTAATTGGATTCCTCAGCCGCCTGCGGAGCAAACTTTTGATTGCTATGCCAAGTTTAGATATCGTCAGCCAGACCAAAAGGTTAAGGTTACTCAATTGGACGCCTCGCATATTAAGGTGGATTTTTACCAAAAACAGCGCGCAATCACGCCTGGTCAATATGTGGTGCTGTATGACGAAAACGGCATTTGTTATGGCGGTGGAGTAATTGACGAGGCGTATTGACATTGCTGCAAAATGTGATATAATGAAGGCGTATTTAACAAGGAGAGGATGATGATTGAAGAATATATTGATAATGTAAACGACTCTTATTATAACTATTGTGATAGCGTTAGTGACTTTTGTAGTTCATTACCAACAACATCCAAAATTTTAACCAGGATGTGCATTTACATAAACGATTTGATGCTTGTTTCAGGTGAAAGCATTGAAGAGAGTTTTCAAAATTTGAAAAAGTTTAAAACAACTTTTAAACATAATAGTGAAGTTATTGAAGAAACCATTCTAGACATTATGGAAAGACATAATTTAGATGATTTGCAGTTGAAAGTTAATGATGTGGCTGATAAAAAACAAGCCGTGCTTGACAGTATAGCTGACGCCTGGAATTTTTGCTATGCTAAAACTGCCAAACTATTAAATAGAGATTTCTAAATTCGTTTGTTTATAATTTGAAAATATGTTAATATGTAAATGTAAGGAGAAAACAAATGAAAGATAAACTTAAAGAGCATATTGAGATAGATTTAAACTTTATTCAAAACTATTTTGAAGAGTATAAACTTAATGTAACTGATTTTTTAAGCCTATACAGTGAGTATGACGGCGCGGAAGAGTTTATGCAGTTTATTGGCGAAGAAACTTTAAAAATGCCTGAGAGTGAGGCTAAAAATTTTAGAGCGCAGATGCAACTAGCAAAAAATCATTTTGAAAAGGTGTCTTCGATAGTAACGCCTCAGTTAAACTTCTTGATTAGACAAGAGGTTAAGCCAAGGGCAGAGGAACTGTTGAACGACACTTTGAAAAACGACCTTGCAATTAAAGGCGCGTTTGAAAGTGTGCTGACTTACACCAAAGCAGCACCTAAAAAACAAAGAAAACAGGTTTTGGGTGAATAAAAAATGCTTTAATGGCATTTTTTTATTGACAAAATATTTTAATTTTGATAAATTGTTTGCCATGCGAAGGTGTGTAACTTTCGTAGAATGAATTATGCAGAGGTGTCAGAGCGGCCCAACCCCAAAAATATGAACATTTTTGGGGACCCCACGAATTACATTCGACCGCTCTCGCTTCGAAGA
>ERZ1643251.985-NODE-985-length-35153-cov-6.536070_pt1 | contig 35153 bp, 35 predicted proteins | sample MGYA00579261_ERZ1643251 | MGnify/ENA primary metagenome ERZ1643251 (study PRJEB29033, sample SAMEA4952267) | chicken gut metagenome | biome: Broiler Chicken; feature: Gastrointestinal Tract; material: Caecum | place: Ireland | collected 2018 | study: Broiler... | reverse complement strand
TAACTGATCAGCTGGTGCTGACAGTGGGATATGATATCGAAAATCTTAAAGACCCGGAGCGGCGACGGCGTTATGCCGGACCGGTTACCACCGATGGTTACGGTCGCCAAGTCCCCAAGCGGGCCAATGGCTCGGTCAATCTCAACGGTTATACTTCTTCCACCAGAGAGATGGTTGGGGCCATCATGGAGCTGTACAGCCGCATTGTGGACCCGTCTTTACTGGTCCGGCGTATGAGCGTCACCGCCAATCATCTGTTGGCGGAACAAGATGTAATCCGGCAGACGAGAGATGTGCAGCTGGATTTGTTTTCCGACCGGCAGGCAGAGATGACGCGACAGATGGAACGAGAACGGGAGCACCGAATGCAGCAGGCGTTGGTCTCTATCCGAAAACGGTACGGTAAAAATGCGGTTCTTAAGGGTATCAGCTATAAAGAAGGTGCCACCGCACGAGAGCAGAACGGGCAAATCGGCGGACACCGGGCATAAAAAAGGGGGGCGCAGTATGGAACACAATCGCCGATATGACGATATTCTCTACCAGTCCCGGCCGGTATCTGCCCGTCACTCGCCCATGTCTCTACAGGACAGGGCAGCACAGTTTTCACCATTTGCCGCCCTGTCCGGCCATGAAGATCAAATCGATGAGACAGCACGGTTGACAGATGCCCGCGTGGAACTTACTGAGGAAGTCCGGGCTGAGTTGGACCAGACCCAACAATGGCTGCTGGACCATCTGGACCAGCAGCCGGTGGTGTCAGTGACATATTTTGTGCCCGACAGCCGCAAGAGCGGCGGTGCCTACCAAACTGTGACTGGTGTAGTCAAAGGCATAGACCCCTGGGATCGTTGGCTGCTGCTGGCCGATGGCAGGCGTATCGCTATGGACGAGGTGTTGCTCCTGAAACTCTGTGATGCCGCAGAGGGAGCAGAATGAATCGCACCACACATCTGTTTTTCGTTTTTTCGCAACATCATCATACCGTATCTATCCTTGAAAAGGAAGCAATATCTGCTATAATAGAACGGAATAACAAAAGAAATGGAGCAGCACCCATGGAACAACCCAATGTGACCGTCATTCCCAGCCATCGCAAAACCATCTCCCTTACCATAGAGTGGGACTTGCGGGTGGTGATGCGGGTGCCATTGGGGACAACACGGGCAGAGGTTCGGAATATCTTGGAAGAAAAGCAGGCGTGGCTTCAATATCATTTGGAACTGGCGCGGCAACGGCAGAAGGACGCAGAGCCGCCTTTAACGGAAGCGGAGTTGCGAGCGCTGACAGAACAGGCAAAATTGGTATTACCGGAACGGGCAGCGTATTTCGCACCGCTGGTTGGCGTTACCTATGGACGCATCACCATCCGCCATCAAGTGTCCCGGTGGGGCAGTTGTTCAACCAAGGGCAATCTGAATTTCAACTGTCTTTTGATGCTTTGCCCACCAGAAGCGGCGGATTATATCGTGGTCCATGAATTGTGCCACCGGCTGGAGATGAATCACTCTGCCGAATTTTGGGCCCATGTAGCACGGGTCATGCCGGAGTATGGAGTCCATCGCCGGTGGCTCCGGGAACATGGTGCACAGCTGATTGGGAGGTTACGATAACATGGTGGAAGTGGTGGCGGCGCTGATTTGGAATGGCGACCGGTTTTTAATTTGTCAACGCCCGGCCCACAAAGCCCGGGGGCTCCTGTGGGAGTTTGTCGGCGGCAAAGTGGAGCCGGGGGAGACAAAGGAACAGGCATTGATTCGAGAGTGTCGGGAGGAATTGAACGTCGAACTGGACGTTGGCACACCCTTTATGGAAGTACAGCACCAGTATCCGGACCTGACAGTACACCTGACGCTGTTTTTGGCAGCAATCCGGCAGGGTACACCCCAAATGCTGGAGCATAACGATATTCGCTGGATTACCGTATCTGAAATTCCACAGTACGAATTCTGTCCGGCTGATGTGGAGATTTTAGAGCATATCCAATCGGTCTATGGTTAATCTGTCATTGCAGGAGCAAGCCGCTCCTGCATTTTTATTTTTATTTTTTATGTTGACAAATATCTTTGTCAATGCTATGCTGTATATGACAATAATCCTTGTCATATTGAAAAGAATACTTGTCAAAGGAGGTCTGCATATGCCATTGGGAAATCGGCTCAAGGAGTTTCGGGCCGCCGGTGGCCTCAACCAGCAAGAGCTGGGGAGTTTGGTGGGCGCGTCCCGGCAAACCATCAGTCTCATTGAACGTGGTGATTATAATCCGTCCATTACACTGGCACTGAAAATTGCTCGGGTATTCGGAAAATCGGTAGAAGAAGTCTTTTATCTCACAGGGGAGGAAGAACTATGAAAGCAGAAAGAACAAAAAAGCAAATTGCCATTCGATTTCTTCTGGTGATCGCTGGCTGCGCCCTGCTGGGTGCTGGCGCCGGTCTGGCTCTGGTGAAAGCCGGTACCAGCGCAATGGAGTGGATGGCTGGATTTGAGCACTTGCTGGCCGGATTTGGTCCCTGGTGGTACCTGCCCGGCGCAGTGCTTCTGGTGCTCAGTACCGGCTACTATCTGGCAGGGAAGCGGCAGCTGCCCCATACAGAAGAAGAGGAGGAATTTCAAACGGCTGACCGGCTTTTGGATCTGTCCATGGTCTTCAGCGGTATTGCATCCGTTTACGCGTTCGTTGCCATGTCTCTGAGTTATTTCGCCCCCATTGGGTCTTCTGTCCTGTTGCTAATTGTGGAGCTCGCCTGGGCCGTGACAATTCAATCCAAAACCATAAATGCCATCAAGGTCCTGTATCCTGAAAAGCGTGGCAGCGTGTGGGATACCAGATTCCAGAAAGATTGGTACGGCAGCTGTGATGAGGCAGAGCAGCAATTAATCGGGCAATATTGCTATCAGACGTTTTTGGTCATGAATAGCCTCTATCCCGTTGCCATGGTACTGTTGGCCCTTTTAGCCCTGTTCGATATGGTAACACCCTTTGCCTGCTTCCTGGTTGGGCTTCTGTGGCTGATCCAGCAAACGGTGTATATGGTCACAGCTCATAAAAAAGAGCATGGCAAAGCCCGCCAGCGGTGAGGGGATGGCGATGACTGCGGAAACATTGCTATTTTTTCAAGACCATGCCGAAGCGCTGCCTCTGTATGAACGGTTAGAGCAGGCGCTTTTGGAACGGGTTCCAGGCACAACCATTCGCACATCCAAAACCCAGATTAGTTTTTACAATCGACGGAGTTTCGGTGCCGTCTCCTTCACTCCGGTACGGCGGGCAGCAGAACGGCCGCCTGTATGGCTGACCGTGACCTTTGGTTTGAACTATCAGAAGGAATCGCCACGCATTGATGCAGCCACAGAACCGTATCCCAATCGCTGGACCCATCATGTACTGGTTTCCTCCATAGAGGATATCAATGAAGAACTATTGGAATGGTTAGAGGAAGCGGCGGCGTTTTCCGCCGCAAAGAGGTAATCCATATGATAAAATTAAGAACATATCGGCCGGAGGACTGTCCGGCGCTGCTGCGGCTGTTTTATGAAACCGTACACAGCATCAACCTTGGAGATTACACCGCAACCCAGTGCAACGTTTGGGCCACTGGTCGAGAAGATGCAGACCGATGGAACCGTTCTCTGTTGGAGCACACTACCATCGTGGCAGAATGGAACGGGGTCTTAGCCGGATTTGGCGATATGGACGCCTCCGGATATCTGGACCGTCTATATGTCAGTAAAGACCACCAGCGACTTGGAATCGCTACCGCCATCTGTGACGCATTGGAACAGCAGATCACCGCACCATCATATCAGACCCACGCTTCCATCACAGCAAAGCCTTTTTTCACTCATCGGGGCTATTGTCTGATACGAGAGCAGCAGGTGGAGCGGCAGGGAATTTATCTGACCAACTATGTAATGGAAAAGCCGGGTCGGCAGTAATGGGGCCGCCTACGCCGCATGAGAGTGCAGCGCAGGCGGCATTTCATTATTGCAAGTCCATAGCAGAAGAAAACAAGCAGCTGGGCTTCCTTTCCCGAAAAAAATGTGGTAAAATAGATGACGTTTTGACGGCTTTTGACAGCAGTCAGCGGAACGATTACAGTAGGGGATGGAACAATGGGAATTTTTATGGTAATGATTGCTGGGATGCTTTTAGGGCGCGTTCACCGGCTGCGGAAAGTAAAGCCTTGGAATGAACGTCTTTCCATGCTCAGCACCTTTGTGCTTATTTTCTGCATGGGTGTCTTATTGGGCAGAAAAGAAAAGTTTCTGCAGGAGCTAACCACGCTGGGACTGCAAAGTTTTCTGTTTTTTGCCATACCAACTATTCTATCAGTGGTGCTGGTATATTTGCTGACACGGCGTTTTCTGAAGGGACGGTGACAATCATATGCTGGTGCTCTTTACCATTCTCTCGTTGTTTCTGGGATTGGCCTATGGACTGTCGGGTCTGGAACTGTGGTTGATTGACTGGGTCAGCAGTCATTCTGATTTGGTACTCTATCTCCTGATGTTTACCATCGGCATCAGTATTGGTATGCACGATGGCATTATTGGGAAAATTCGCGGGTACGGTCTGAAAATTTTAATGATTCCGCTGGGAACCACCGTTGGTTCCGTAGCCGGTGGATTTCTCTGTGCCTGGATTCTGGGGCTACCGCTCTTTCCCGGCGCTGCCATTGCCAGCGGCATGGGATGGTACAGCCTGGCAGGTGCCACCATCAGCAATCTGGGCGGCGTGGAATTGGGCAGTATTGCATTTCTCAGCAATCTCATGCGGGAAATTTTCGCATTTCTGCTGATTCCGGTTCTGGCAGTTCGCTGTAATAGTGCAGCTTGTATCTCTGCAGCCGGGGCCACCAGTGAAGACACGACGCTGCCGGTGCTGCTGAAATACACCAACGAAGAAACTGTGGTCATTTCTGTGCTCCATGGAATTATCTGTTCTTTTTTTGTACCAATTCTAATTTCTTTCTTCTTTCAACTGGCGTAAAATATACCCCGGTGGAACCACTGTAACGCATAGGTTCCACCGGGGTTATTTATTGTTCTTTGCTGAGCAGGGGGGACGGCTGCAATCGGCGGCGCAGCACAGCAATACACCGTATACTGGCCGGAATCAGGAACAGGTCGGCAGCAATCCACGCCATCGGCGAAGCAAAGCAGACAGCATTAAAGCCAAATCGTGGGACAAACCACAGGGCGATGACGGTACGGGCCACCATTTCCAGAAGACCGGCCAAGATGGCAAAAACGCTGAAGCCCATGCCCTGGATGGAGAAACGAACGGCATTGACAAGTGCCAGTGGGAAAAAGAACGCGGTCAATGTAACAATATATTGGCTGGTCAGAGAGATAATGCGCTCCAGCTCTGTTTCCGTGGGGTCCATAAACAGCATCGTGGCTTGCGGGGCAAATAGGGCCATAGCTCCAAAAGCCACCACAGAATAGCACAGTCCCAGGATCGCGCTGGCACGGAGACCCTGTCCCAAACGGTCCAGTTTACCGGCACCCACGTTTTGGCCGCAGTAGATCGCCATGGTGCTGCCCAAGGCGTCCAACGGGCAGCACAACAGCTGAAACAGCTTTGAACCGGCGGTGACTGCGGCCACACTGAGCGTACCCAGCGTATTGACAGCCGTCTGCAAAATGGTGGAGCCGATGGCAGTGACGGAGTATTGCAGTCCCATAGGCAGTCCGATGTAGCAGAGCCGCATGCAGAGCTGGAAGTCTATCCGGCGTTCTGTGCCGGTCATTTTCAGGACATGGAATTTTTTCCGCATGTAGAACAGGCATGCAATACCCGAAATGCCCTGGGACACTACCGTGGCAACAGCCGCACCGGCCACACCCATATGGAACCAGAGGATCAGAGAAAAATCCAGGAAAATATTCAGGATGGATGACAGCGCCAGGAAATACACCGGTGTTTTACTGTCGCCAAGTGCACGAATGACGCCAGCCAACAGGTTATAGAGAAATGTGGTGGGAATCCCCAGGAAAATGATGAAAATATAGCGGTTAGCATTGTCGAAGATATCTGACGGCGTCTGCATCAACCGCAGAATTTGATCGCAGAAGAACGCAGTCACGGTAGTCAGGACCACGGCAAAGGCTATCGAAAGATATGCGGCATTGGCTGCAAACCGGCGCATGGCGCTCAGATCATTGGCACCGACTTGCTGGGCTACCGGAATGGAAAATCCATTGCACAATCCCATACAGAAGCCGATGACCAGAAAATTGATGGCGCCAGTGGAACCGACAGCTGCAAGGGCCTGGGCCCCCAGCAATTTGCCGACAATCATGGTATCCACCAGATTATAAAATTGCTGGAACAGCATACCCATCAGCATAGGAATGGCAAAGGTCAAAATCAGGTGCAGTGGTTTTCCTGCGGTCAGGTCTTTTTGCATAAGCTGACGTCTCCTCTTATCGATGCTGGAATGTGTTGTCTCTTTAACAACGATTTCCCATTATACATCCGATGCGCACCAGTGTCCAGAGTATTTTTTCCTAAATATCTTGTCAGATAGACCGGCAGGAACTATACTAAAAAACAACAGAAACAATAGGGCAGGTGAATGATGATGCAGCGGTGCTTCTGGTGTAAGGAATGCAACCCGATCTATGTGGCCTATCACGATACAGAATGGGGTGTTCCACAGTTCGATGACCGGTATCTTTTTGAAATGTTGGTGTTGGAATCTTTCCAAGCCGGATTGTCTTGGGAGTGTATCCTGAACAAACGAGAGCAGTTTCGTCAGGCATTCGACGGTTTTGCTCCGGAAATTATCCAGAACTACAGCACAGAAACAGTCGAACGGCTGATGCAGAACCCAGGTATTGTGCGCAACCGGCGGAAGATTTTAGCCGCCATCAGCAACGCTGCCGTGTTCCTGGATATCATCGCAGAACACGGCAGCTTTCTCGCATATTTGAAAACCTTTTGGGATGGCGTAATCCGCATGGAAACAGGGAAGACCCATTCGGACCTTTCCGACGCACTTTCCAAGGATTTGCAGCGGCGTGGGATGAAATTTGTAGGGACTACCATCCTTTATTCGTATCTCCAGGCCATCGGCATTGTCAATTCCCATGAGCCGGACTGCTTCCTCCATGGGATGCCATCTACACCGTCCTCTCTGTAACAGCGCCCAAAAGCCCACCAATTATAGCAGTATAGAGCATGGTTCGGACGGGACTGGATGTGATGGCGCAACCGCTGGTGCACCCCCAGAAACGGTAATAAATCCAGCCCAATCCCGCACCGACAACGATAAAAAGCACATACCGCAGCAGTTTTCTGGGATTCCACTTCATGGCTGTCCCTCCTTCGTCAAATACGCTTCAATCTGGTGTACTGCGGCAGCGCCGTCCGAGACCGCTGTAACTACTTGCCGCAGGTCTTTCCGCCGCACATCCCCCACAGCATAAACGCCCGGTACATTGGTTTCCAGCGTCTCTCCGGCATCGATATAGCCATTTGGGTCCAAGGTAACCTGGCCGCCCAGTAGTTCCGTGGCGGGTTTCCGGCCAATACTGACAAATACGCCGTCACAGGGGACCACCGTCTCCTTCCCACTGTCAACATTCCGAACACGAACCCCAGTAATGCGGTCTTCGTGGAGCAGCTCCGTCACTACAGAATTCCAAAGGAACTGTACATTGTCGGCTTCTTGCAATGCCTGCTGGTCAATCTGATCCGCACGCATAGTATCACGGCGGTGGATAATAATAACCTGCTTTGCCACACGAGACAATAGCTTAGCGTCGGCCGCCGCCGAATTGCCGCCGCCTACCACAACGACTGTACGGTTACGGAAAAACATGCCGTCACAAGCGGCGCAATAGCTGACGCCGCGGCCCACCAATTCCCGCTCCTGCAGTACGCCCAGGGGCCTTGGATTGGCGCCGGTGGCCAGAATCACCGTTCGGCCCAGGTAGTCACCGTCGCTGGTATGGGCAATTTTGACATCACCAGTCAGCTCCAGAGCGTGCACCTCTGTCATCACAGTTTGGGCACCGAAGCGTTCCGCACCCTGCTGCATTTGCTGTGCCAGAGAAAAACCGTCAATGCCGTCAACAAAACCAGGGTAATTATCGATCTGATGGGACAATGCCATCTGTCCGCCGGGTGCCAGTTTTTCCAGAACTATGGCATCCAGACCGGCACGTGCAGCGTAAAGCGCAGAGGTATATCCGGCAGGCCCGCCACCAACAATAAGAATATCATAAATATGGTTCATATAGATTCCCCGACTTTCTAGCTTTTTTATTGACAGTATAACCAGCCACAGCAAAAAAATCCGTGATCTTGTCACGGAAGCGAGTGCATCATTGACAGGGAGACCGTCCTTTTTTATACTAACAGCAATACATTCAGATTTTCAATCCGGTTGGTAATGAGGTGAGATATATGGAATTTGCGCAATATTTTCCTGTATGGGATAAACTGACCGCCGCACAGCAGTCGTTACTGATGGACACCGTCACAGAGCGCACAATTCAGAAAGGGGAGACGGTCCACAATGGGGCTGTGTCCTGCACCGGTGTGCTACTGATTCGCAGCGGCCGTCTGCGGTCGTACATCCTTTCGGAGGACGGCAGGGAAGTGACGTTATACCGGTTGTTCGACCGGGATATGTGCCTGCTGTCGGCGTCCTGTATGCTGCGCAGCATCGCGTTTGAAATTGTGGTGGAAGCGGAGGAAGAGACGGATCTGTGGGTAATTCCACCGGAAACCTACCGAACCATCATGGAGGAATCGGCGCCGTTGGCCAATTACACCAATGAAATCATGGCCAGTCATTTTTCCGATGTCATGTGGCTGGTGGAACAGATTCTCTGGAAAAGCCTTGACAAACGTCTGGCAGAGTTTCTTTTGGAAGAACAATCCATCTGTGGAGATACCACTTTGAAAATCACCCATGAGATTATCGGCAATCATCTGGGAACAGCGCGGGAAGTTATCACCCGCATGCTGCGATATTTCCAGTCAGAAGGATTGGTGAAACTGACACGAGGTACAGTGGAATTGACAGATATGCCTGGTTTAGCGCGGCTATGCGGCCAATAAATACTGAATCAGCCCCGGACATGAATACATGTCCGGGGCTGTCCGTAAGCATATGCTGTTTACATCAAATCAGGTTCTTCTCCGTATTGGGGTCAAACAGATGGATGCACTCAGGCAGGAAGTCCAGCTCCACCGTATCCGTGTGGTTGCCGGTGCCCAGAGTAGACACAATCGCAATGATCTCCGTACCGTTGGCGTTGACGTGGAGATGCTGCTCGCTGCCCATCATTTCGGAAACTTCCAAGTTTGCAGGGATGCCACCATGCTTCAGCTGCACATGGACGGGGCGGACGCCGGCAATCACGGCACCAGGCTGGCGGTTGGAAGCCTTGAGAGCCTCCTGCTGCTGGGCACCCAGAACGAACCGACGACCCAGGATCTCCACAGAGTACTGGCCGTTCTCCAGGAGCAGCTTGGCATCCTTAAAGAAGTTCATCTGCGGCACACCGATAAAGCCGGCAACGAAGATGTTGGCAGGATGGTTGAAAACCTCCTGAGGCGTACCAATCTGCTGAATGAAGCCATCCTTCATAATGACAATGCGATCACCCAGGGTCATAGCCTCGGTCTGGTCATGGGTAACATAGATGAAAGTGGTGTTGATGCGCTGACGGAGCTTGATGATCTCAGCACGCATCTGGTTACGCAGCTTGGCATCCAAGTTGGACAGAGGCTCATCCATCAGCAGAACCTTGGGCTCACGGACGATGGCACGGCCAATGGCCACACGCTGCCGCTGGCCGCCGGACAGAGCCTTGGGCTTACGGTCCAAATACTGCGTAATATCCAAAATTGCAGCAGCTTCGCGGACCTTCTTATCAATCTCGTCCTTGGGCATCTTCTTGAGCTTCATGGAGAATGCCATGTTTTCATAAACAGTCATGTGGGGGTAGAGCGCGTAGTTCTGGAAGACCATGGCGATGTCGCGGTCCTTGGGAGCCACGTCATTGACCAGCTTGCCGCCGATGTACAGTTCGCCATCGGAAATCTCCTCCAGGCCTGCAATCATGCGCAGCGTGGTGGACTTACCGCAGCCGGAAGGACCGACGAGAACGATAAACTCCTTGTCGGCAATGTCCAGGCTGAACTGCTGGACGGCTACGACACCTTCGTCAGTGATTTGCAGGTTGGCCTTGGGTTCGTCGGACACATGTTCCTTTTTCTTCTTGGCCTTCTTGCCGCCGGCGGCGTTGGGGTAGATCTTCTTGATGTTTTTCAGAACCAGGTTTGCCATAAGTACTTACCTTAACTGCTGTGCCTCCGCAATCAGCAGTCTCGCAGCCGATACAATCCATCGGGCTGCTTTACGACAGGTCTCCACACTGCCGCACCGCAGGTAACGCGGAATTTCCTCCTTTAATTTCAGAAACTGGCCGCAAGGAGTGGAGTGCGGTCAGCCCTTCAATCTATATGCCGGTGCACACTGTGCACAAAGCACCTGAACCAAGGGAGAAGTACACAGTCAACGAACTTTGCCGACAGCTCCATCCTCCCAATATATCCGGTCTGTTTCTATGTTGTGTTGCGGTTCTGTGACCTCTGCGCAGAATGACAGCTGAAGCGAAACAGCCAAATACCAGCTATACAGTATCATATAATTACGCACCTGTCCAGACCCTGGGAAGATTTTAGACCGTATTTTGTATAAAAAGCGCAAGAGCAGTACAGCAAATCTGTAAATTTTTCCGAATATCCGCATGCATTGGTATTCTTCCCAAAAAACATAAAAGAGAACAGCGCCGCCCATGCAGGGCAGCGCTGTTCCGTTCGCTGGGAGAGAGAAGAAAGAGAGGTGTATAACGCAACACAACAGCTTTTGGAATGCTGTGGGTTTATCTTTTATGGTTGCAGTATACCCGGCAAATTTGAAAGAATTATGAACAAACCGACAATAAATTTTGAACTTTTTCGTTAAAAAACTATTGCATTTTTGTTCATGACCTGTTCAAAGTCCCAAGGTACACTGATACCATCAAGGCAGGCCCCCTCGTCACAGAGTGTTGGCGGCACGGCTGGGCAACCTTTTTTCATATTCTCCTTCTTTTTTTCTTCCTTTCGGCGACAGGCGGGTGGTGTCTTCCAGCCGCCTGTCGTCGCTTTATCAAAAACCGGCAGCTCGTTGGGCTGCCGGTTTTGACATTATGTTTGATATGATGTACAAAAAATCAAACGCCAGTCATGGCTTCCAGCACATCGTACTGCTGCTGGGAGAGAGTCTTCTTCATGGACAGGCCCTCGGCCAAATCCACATCCTGCAAAACACCGCGCACCGTGCAGACCAGTCGATTCTGACGGCCTTCCGCCAAAACCTGCACAGCATGGTAGCCCATCCGGGTAGCCATCACACGGTCCCGGGCCGAGGGGGTACCACCGCGCTGAATATGACCCAACACAGTGACTCGGGGGTCCAGAGAGATAGTTTCCTTGATCTTCTGCGCAATCTCAATAGCGCTGGAGGCACCCTCGGCCACCACGATCATATAATGGGTTTTGCCGCGCAGTCTGGAGGTGCGGATCTTCTCAATCACATCTTTCTCAAAGTCCAAAGGCTTCTCCGGAACCAGAACTGCCGTAGCACCTACAGCAATGCCTACATACATAGCCAGGTGACCGGCGTTGCGTCCCATGACCTCCACCACAGAACAACGCTCGTGGGACTGCATGGTGTCACGCAGCTTATCGATAGCTTCCACCGCAGTGTTGGAAGCTGTATCATAGCCCAGAGTATAATCGGTGCAGGCAATATCGTTATCAATAGTAGCCGGCACACCTACCACAGGAATACCATAGGTGGATAAAGCCTGAGCACCGCGGAAAGTACCATCGCCACCGATGGCAACGATACCGTCCAGTCCCAGCAGCTTGCAAGTGTCCACAGCCTTCTTTTGGCCTTCCTCCGTCATGAACTCCTGACTGCGAGCCGTATAGAGAATGGTGCCGCCGCTGCTGATAATATGGTTGACGCTTTCAGCATCCATTTTAATAATGTCTCCGTGAATCAGTCCATTCCATCCGCGCCGGATGCCGACGCACTCCATGCCGCGGTAGATGGCGCTGCGGACCACAGCACGAATGGCTGCATTCATGCCGGGGGCATCTCCGCCGCTGGTCAAAACACCAATGCGCTTAACAGTACTACTCATATTGAACACCTCATTTAATATTGGACTGCCGGACTGCTCCGCAGGCAGAGACTTGCGCCACTGCATCCGTTTTGGCAAGATTGGGCATATGATTATTTTAATTGTACAAAAAGAAAATGTAAACTGTCAAACTGCTGATTATGCCCTGATTTTTATGCCGCCACAGGCGCTTCACTGTACAATTTGAGCAACGCTGTCTCCGCTATGGTTTTGCCTGCTTCACCGCATGGAAATCATTGAGACCATGGACAAACGGATGGCTCTATGGTATGATAGCGCTGTATGTAACGCAGAATCTGGAGGTATTCTCTGTGAAAATTGATGTGATGGGCGTCCAGTTCGACAATGTCACCATGAACGAAGCGCTGGAGCAGGCCAAGGTGATCCTGGCAGAAGGCCGGACCACCTACTGTGTGACGCCCAACCCCGAAATCGTGTATGAGGCCATGGGCGACGCCTCCTTCCGACAGTTGCTTAACAATGCCGCCATGGTGTTGCCAGACGGCGTGGGCGTACTGCTGGGAGCGAAGATTTTGGGAACGCCTTTGAAAGAAAAAGTCTCCGGTGTCGATTTTGCTGCCCATTTGCTGCCCATTTTGGAGGAGCAGGGGAAGACTCTCTACCTATTGGGCAGCAAACCCGGTGTAGCAGAGCTGGCAGCACAGAATATGCTGGCTCGCTGCCCAAATCTGCAAATCTGTGGTATGGCAGACGGCTACTTTAAAGATGAAGGCCCTGTAGTGGAAGCTATCAACCGTGCCGGCGCCGATGTACTCTTTGTCTGCCTTGGTTCTCCGAAACAGGAGCGGTTTATGCAGGCCCATGCGGAGGATTTGAATGTGTCCCTGATGATCGGTTTGGGCGGTTCTCTGGATGCATTCGCTGGTACAGTTAAACGCGCACCGGACTGGGTCATTCGCATCGGTATGGAATGGTTTTACCGTCTGTGTAAGGAGCCGCGCCGCTGGAAACGCATGCTGCGGCTCCCGAAATTCGTGGTGGCAGTAACAGCCAAACGTCTGAGAGGTGCCTAAACATGGGAAAACTCATTGTATTGGAGGGGACCGACGGCTGTGGGAAATCCACTCAGGTCCGTCTGTTGACGGAGCGGCTTTCCAAAGAGGGCAAAGACTTTCGGCAGCTGCGGTTTCCTCGGTATGATCAGGAGTCCTCAGCATTGATCCGCCTGTATCTGGGCGGTGCTTTTGGGCAGGACCCCAACGCCGTCAACGCCTACGCAGCCTCCACTTTTTATGCTGTGGACCGCTATGCATCCTATTTGCAGGATTGGGGATCGTACTACCGCAGCGGCGGTGTCCTCATAGCCGATCGCTACACAACTTCCAATGCCATCCATCAGGGCGGCAAACTGCCGGAAGGGGAGAAGCATGACTTTCTCCGTTGGCTGGAAGAATTGGAATATGAGCGCATGGAGCTCCCTCGACCGGACCGGGTTCTATGGCTTAACATGCCAGTGGAACAAACCTTGGTTTTGATGCAGCATCGTCAGTGCACCGGCGGTGGCCCCGCCGATATCCATGAACTGGATGAGGAATATCTGCGTCACTGTTATGATACTGCTCGAGATACTGCCCATTTCTGCGGCTGGACCACCATTGACTGTGTTCGCAATGGCGTGATTCGTCCGGCAGAGGAAATTGCATCTGAGATTTACACAACCGTATTAGACTGTATGGAGGAATAAAATTATGGTATATGTCATTCTTGGAACCGGATTTGAAGAAGTCGAGGCCATTGCCCCGGTAGATATTCTGCGCCGCTGCGGCGTCACGGTGAAAACAGCCGGTATCGGCGGCCTTCAGATTACCGGCGCCCACGGCATCACTGTTACTGCCGACTGCACGGTGGATGATCTGGATCTGGATGTCATGGATATGATTGTACTGCCCGGCGGTCTGGGTGGTGTAGCATCCATCAACAGCTCGGAAGCGGCGCTGGCTGCTGTCAGTAAAGCCTGGAACGATGGAAAGTATGTGGCCGCCATTTGCGCCGGACCTACGGTGCTGGCCCGGCTGGGCCTGACCGCCGGCAAAAGCGTCACCGGCTATCCCGGCACGGAGCCGCAGCTGGGCGATTGCCAATATGTTTCGGATGCACCCGTGGTGGTGGACGGCCGTCTGATCACCAGCCGCGGCCCCGGCACGGCGCTGCTGTTCGGCTGGAAGCTGGCAGAGATCCTGTGCGGCGCAGAAGCTGCTGCGCAGGTAGCCACAGGTATGCTTCTGACTGAAGTGTATGCCTGAACCTCTATAGAAACGGAGTTGTCGTATGGCAGATAATCGCTGGCTCAAAGATTTGAACCACGACCCAGACTTGGTACGCCTGGCGGGGGATGATGTGGACGAACTCATTAAGAGCACCCGAGAAGAATTGGACTATGCGGACCGGATCATGCGGTCTGGACGGCCGCAGGAGCCGGAATATCACGCTCCGCAGTCCTATCGACAGGAAGTGTTTCAGCCGAAGATTCCCGATATCTATGCGGATTGGACGCAGGAGGAAGAGGAGCCGGAAGAGCCTATCCAGCCGCCAAAGAAACGCTTGGCAGCTGGATGGCGGGTATTAATCTATGTGTTGTCCGTCGTAGCCGCCTCGGTATTGTTGGCCTTTGCCGGCTGGCACTGTGCCGATGATGTCATGGCCCTGACGAAGCCGGACCGGTCGGTCAGCATCACCGTAGGGGAAAATGACACCATGGACGACATTGTGGATACTCTAAAGGCCAATGATCTCATCGATCTGCCGTGGCTGTTCCGCTTTTACTGCTGGTTCTCCGATGCCGAGGAAAAAATTGTCCCCGGTACGTATGAACTCAACAATGTATATGACTATCATGCGCTGGTCAGCGGTATGTCCGGCAATTCCAACCGAATTACCCGTACCGTAACCATTCCCGAAGGTTATAGCTGCGACCAGATCTTCACCATGCTGGAGCAGGAGGGTGTCTGCCGCGCCGAGGACCTCTATGAGGCCGCAGCCAACAGTCAATTTTCCTATGACTTCCTGCATGGGTTGCCCTACGGGAAGAAAAACCGTCTGGAAGGCTATCTGTTCCCCGATACGTATGAGTTCTACTCGGTAAAGTCGGAAAAGGATAACAGCAACATCAATTGGACCTGGCCTGACGGTGCGGTAGGAGACGATCCGGAGCGAGTGCTGGAAAAGTTCCTCGACAACTTCCAGCGGAAATTTACCGAGGAAATGCAGGCGTCTATTGACACACTGAACCAAAAGCTGACAGCGCAAATGGAAGCCAACGGTTTCAGCAGCGAGGAGATTGCCGCAGGCCAGATGGATCTCCACAAAATTGTCATTGTAGCATCGCTGATCGAAAAGGAAACTGCTTCTGTGGCAGAATCGTCGCTGATCAGTTCCGTCATCTATAACCGTCTTTGCAGCAAGGACTATCCGCTGCTGCAAATTGACGCCACGGTGCTCTATGCGTTGGGTGAGCATAAGGAAACCCTGACGGCAGAGGACCTGATGGTGGACAGTCCCTACAATACCCGCCGGTACCCCGGCTTGCCCGTCGGCCCCATCGCCAATCCTGGTCTGGCCAGCATTCAGGCGGCACTGAACCCCGAGGATACCGATTACTTCTTCTATGCTCTGGATACGGATGGTACCCACCACTTCTCTGAAACCAATCAGGAGCATGAGCAATTCCTTGCCCAACTGGAGAATGATGCAGAATGAGAAAGAAACCAGAACTGCTGGCCCCGGCTGGCGATATGGAACGGCTGCGCCTTGCCGTTCTCTATGGCGCCGACGCCGTATATCTGGCAGGCACCAGCTTCGGCATGCGCTCCTTCGCCGGTAATTTTACCGACGAGGAGCTGCCTGTAGCTGTGGAGTACGCCCACAGCCACGGTGTTCGTGTCCATGCAACAGTCAACACCATGCCCCGCTGTGACGAAATTGTACACTTGCCTGCCCACCTGGAGCGGCTCAACGCCGCAGGGGTGGATGCACTGATTATGGCGGATTTGGGCGTTTTTCAAATGGTTGCCAAATACGCGCCCAACTGTGAACGCCATGTGTCCACCCAAGTATCCATTGCTAATGACGCCTGTGCCACCGCTTGGTATGAGCTGGGGGCCAAGCGGGTCGTTCTGGCCCGGGAACTAACCTTGGAGGAAATTCGCACTATCCGAGCCAACACACCCAAGGAGTTGGAGCTGGAGACCTTTGCCCACGGCGCCATGTGCGTCAGCTATTCCGGCCGCTGTCTGCTTTCCAACTATATGACAGGCCGCGATTCCAACCGCGGCGCCTGTGCCCAGCCCTGCCGTTATCAGTACGCGCTGATGGAAGAAAAGCGGCCCGGAGAGTATTTCCCGGTTTTTGAGGATGAAAAAGGCACCTATATTATGAATTCCCGGGATATGTGCATGATTGACCATCTGGATGATCTGATGGACGCGGGTGTAGATTGCATCAAACTGGAAGGCCGGGCCAAATCCGCTTATTACGCCGCCATTGTCACCGGTGCCTATCGCCATGTACTGGACGATGTGGCCGCGGGCCGTCCCGTGGACCCGGTCTGGCGGGATGAGGTGGAGCATGTCAGCCATCGTCACTACTCCACCGGTTTCTATTACGGTGAACCGGGCCAGTACACCGAAAGCGCTCGGTATCTGCGGGAATGGCAGGTCATTGCCATGGTGACAGCTTGTGATGAGCAGGGCAATGCTACGCTTAGTCTGCGCAATAAATTTGCCGCCGGAGATACAGTGGAACTGGTGGGGCCGGATACAAAGCCCTTTGCCTTCACCGTTCCCATGATGGAAGATCCGGAGGGGAATCCTCTGGCAGAGCCGAGAACACCCCAAATGGAATTTCGTATGAAACTGCCCAAACCGGTTCCGGCCTGGTCGATTCTGCGCCACGCTGTGGCCCTGTCCGGCAAATAACCAACTGTGGCCCCGGATTTCCGGGGCCACTTTGCAAAGGAGCATTTGTCATGGAATTTGACTTCACCACAGTCATCAACCGCCACGGCTTGGACGCACAAGCCTGGGACAATTTAGGCCAGGGCAATGCCCCCCAGCCGCCCAAAGCGGGATTTGGCTGTATCCCCATGTGGATTGCCGATATGAATTTTGCCACTGTGCCAGCAGTACCGGAAGCCTTGGCCCGCCGTGCCGCGCACCCCGTCTATGGGTATTTCCAGCCGTCGGACACATATTATGAAGCCATTTCTCAATGGCATCAGACGCAGAAGGGGACAGCGCCGATTCCCCGCGAAACCATCGCCTATGATAACAGCGTCTTGGGCGGCATTGCCAGCGCTATGGCGGCCATTTGTCCCAAAGGAGGACCCGTACTGCTCCATACACCGGGCCATGTGGGATTTACTCGTGTTTTGAAGGCCAATGGCTACAATATGGTTCTCAGTCCGCTGGTTCGGGATGAAAACGGTGTATGGCGCATGGATTTTAACCATATGGAACAAGCCATCCGGGAACATCATATCCATGCCGCCATTCTCTGTTCGCCCCACAATCCTTCCGGCCGTGTCTGGGAGCGTTGGGAACTGGAGCGGACTATGGAGTTGTTCCAAAAGCACGATGTCTATGTGATTTCCGACGAAATCTGGTCGGATTTGCTGTTGGATGGTCACTGTCACATCCCCACCCAGTCCCTATCTGAAGATTCCAGGCTGCGAACCATCGGTTTATATGCACCATCCAAAACCTTCAATCTGGCCGGGCTGATCGGCAGCTATCGCATAATCTATAATCCTCGTCTTCGGGACTGGGTGGAGCAGGAGGCCGGGCTATCGTTCTATAATCATATGAATGTGATGACAATGCACGCTCTGATCGCCGCCTATTCTAATCAGGGTGCCAGGTGGATGCAGGAGTTGCGGCAGGTGCTTTCTGACAATGTCCATTATGCGGTATCGTTCATTCGGGAACACTTTCCGGGCGTGGAAGTTGCCATGCCCCAGGCCACCTATTTGCTGTATTTAGACTGTACCGGCTGGTGTAAGGAGCACGGCATCACTTTGGACCAGCTGTTGGTGCAGGGCAGCGATGTGGGTGTTGGATGGCAGGACGGCCGGAAATTTGGCGGCAATTGTCATATTCGGATGAATGTAGCACTGCCCAGAACGATGCTGGAAGAGGCATTTTCCCGACTGAAACAATTCGTGTTTACTAGATAAGCACACTGCATGCTGATTTAACGGGAAACCCATTGACAAACGAAAAAACTGTGGTAAAATAGGTAAGAAAATACGCAGTGCAATGAGGAAACGAGCGATTTTGAAAGGCCCAAGCGAGAGGGGAGACGGTGCAAGCCCCTTGGCTGGAAGGAATCGCAGCCACTTCTGAGCAGGCTGTGATGAGCGGCCCGGTTCATCCCCGATATCCGATGGCTGAGATACCGGATTTCCGGGTAATCAGGGTGGTACCGTGAAGCAGCCGCTTCGCCCCTGTTTTGGGGCGAAGCGTTTTTTGTTGCACTGCAAGCGATTGAATGATGGAGGTATCCAAAACCCATGGCACAGAAAAAAAACGGGCTCAATGAGCTCCGCGAAATGTTCCTGAAATTTTTCGAGACAAAGGGACATCTCCGCTTGCCCAGCTTTTCCCTGATTCCCCAGAACGACGCATCTTTGTTGCTGATCAACTCTGGTATGGCACCCATGAAGCCCTTCTTCACCGGTGAGCAGGAGCCGCCCCGCCATCGCGTCTGCACCTGCCAGAAGTGCATCCGGACTGGCGACATTGAGAACATCGGCAAGACCGCCCGCCACGGCACCTACTTTGAAATGTTAGGCAACTTCTCTTTTGGCGATTACTTTAAGAAGGATGCCATTCACTGGGCCTGGGAGTTTTTGACCTCTCCAGAGTGGGTGGGACTGGACCCCAACCGTCTCTATCCCTCCGTTTTTGCCGGCAATGAAACTACCCCCGCCGATGATGAAGCGTTCCGCATTTGGAACGAGGAGATCGGTATTCCCGCCGAGCGTATTTTCAAGTTTGGCAAAGAGGATAACTTCTGGGAGCACGGCTCCGGCCCCTGCGGTCCCTGCTCCGAGATCTACTATGACCGCGGAGAGAAGTGGGGCTGCGGCAAGCCTGGCTGTACCGTGGGCTGCGATTGTGACCGGTATATCGAGGTGTGGAACGTGGTGTTCTCCCAGTTCGACAACGATGGTGAAAACCATTACACCGAACTGAAGCAGAAGAACATCGACACGGGCATGGGCCTGGAACGGTTGGCCTGTGTATGTCAGGATGTCGCCTCTCTGTTCGATGTGGACACGGTCATGAACATCACCAACAAGGTTAGCGAGATCACCCACGCCCACTATGGCGAGTCCAATGCCAAGGACGTGTCTCTCCGGGTGATCACCGACCATATCCGTTCCGCCACCTTTATGATTTGCGACGGTGTTTTGCCGTCCAATGAAGGCCGTGGCTATGTGCTGCGCCGTCTGCTGCGCCGCGCTGCCCGGCATGGCAAGCTGCTGGGCGTCAATGAGCCCTTCCTGTACACGGTCTGTGATACAGTAGTCCATGAGAATGAAGGCCATTACCCCGAGCTGCGGGAGCGCCAGGGTTATATCACCAAGGTCATCCGCACTGAGGAAGAAAACTTCGCCAAGACCATTGACGGCGGCATGAACATTTTCAACGAAATGCTGCGGGGTCATCAGGAGAAGGGCGAAAAGATCTTCTCCGGCGCTGACGCTTTTAAACTGTACGATACCTACGGATTCCCCATTGATCTAACCATAGAAATGGTGGAAGAGCAGGGGATGACCGTGGACCAGGAAGGCTTCAAAACTCTGATGGAAGAGCAGCGTCAGAGAGCCAGAAAGGCTCGTGAAGCCCTGGGCGATCTAGGCTGGGCCGGTGTTGAGTTTGGTAAGGACGTTCCTGAGACCCAGTTTGTCGGCTATGAAACCGGTACTGTCACCGACGCCAAAGTGGTGGCTCTGGTGGTGGAAAACGAGCAGGCAGAAGAGCTGATGCCCGGTGTCGATGCCATCGTAGTTCTGGACAAGACGCCTTTCTACGCTGAAATGGGCGGCCAGGTGGCCGACCACGGCCAGATTATCATTGATGGCGAGCACGGATGCTGCTTTGAAGTGACCGATGTCCAGAAAAATAAGGGCGGCAAGTTTATGCACAGCGGCAAGTTGGTGGAGGGCACTCTGAAACTGGGCGATACCGTCCGGGCTCAGATCGACCCCGTCCGCCGGAAGGCCGTTATGCGTGCCCACTCCGCTACCCATTTGCTGGATGCCGCGCTGCGCGCTGTTCTGGGCGATCACGTCCATCAGGCCGGTTCTCTGGTGGAGCCTGACCGTCTGCGCTTTGATTTTACCCACTTCTCCGCACTGACAGCAGAAGAGTTGAGCCGTGTATCTGCCATGGTCAACGAGATGGTACTGGAGGGCTATCCGGTTGTCACCGAAGAAATGCCCATCGAGAAGGCCAAGGAGCGCGGCGCCATCGCTCTGTTTGGTGAGAAGTACGGCGACGTGGTCCGGGTTGTGGAAATGGGCAACGGCTTCTCTGTAGAGTTCTGCGGCGGCACCCATCTGGACAACACGGCCAAGGTCGGTGTGTTCCACATCACCAGTGAGTTCTCCGTGGCCTCCGGCGTTCGCCGCATTGAGGCTACCACCGGCGCCGTCTCCCTGGCAACCATGAACCAGAATCAGGAGAAGCTGTTTGAGGCTGCGGCTGTGCTCAAGACCAAACCCGGTGAACTGCGCGAAAAAGCTGAGCAGACCATTGCAGAACTGCGGGAGCTGCGTCGCATGGTGGAGCAGTTCAAGGCCAAAGAAGCTGCCGGTGAATCGGAGCGGTTCCTCATGGGCGGTCATGCCGTAGGCGATTTGAAAGTTCTCACCGCTACGCTACCTAACGCCGATGCTAACAAGCTGCGTCAGATGGGCGATATGCTCCGGGATAAGCAGGCCAATGTGGTGGCCGTTCTGTCCACGGTCAATGACAGTAAGATCACTTTCCTGGCCGTTTGCGGCAAAGAAGCCGTTGCCAAAGGCATCAAGGCCGGTGAGATCATCAAGAGCATCACTGCCATCTGCGGCGGCAAGGGTGGCGGCAAGCCCGACTCTGCCATGGGCGGCGGCACCAACGTTCTGAAGCTGGATGACGCCCTGGCCACGGTGGATAATCTGGTGGCCGAAAAGCTGGGACTGTAACGTGATAGAAAGGGGACTGCACTATGTCTGACTGCCTGTTCTGTAAGATCATTTCCGGGGAAATTCCCTCCAACAAAGTCTATGAGGATGAAATTTGCTATGCCTTTTACGATATTTCTCCCATGGCTCCCACACACTTTCTGGTGATTCCCAAAGTTCACTTTGCCTCGGCTGCCGAGGTGACGGAGGAAAACGCCGCTGCCATTGGCCACATTTATATGGTTATTTCAAAGCTGGCCAAGGAAATGGGATTTGCCGATGGATTCCGTGTGGTTACCAACTGCGGCGAAATTGCCGGACAGACGGTGCATCACATCCACTTCCATGTTCTTTCCGGTAAGCAGCTGGGTTCGTTCAACTAAAACCAGCTGTATACAGGGACGCCGCTTCGGTGGCGTCCCTGTTTTACTTGCGTATAAGACCGGAAAATGGTAGAATGGGTCTGAGGTGAGAGCGTGCGAGTTTTGGCTCTGTTTGCTGCCGGTTTCTGTGGGGCTGTCCTCTGTAATATGATGGGTTTGCCATATGGTACGGTGCTGTCAGGTGGTCTGCTGACTGTTGCTATGATACTATTTCTGCTGCGCCGTCCATGGTTTATACGGTTTGGATTAGTGGCCCTTGGTGCTGCCATTGGTTTAATCTGGTCCTGGTCCTATGTACAGCGGGAGGTACGCTGGACTGACGCCTACGACGGCCGTGTACGAACACTGTCAATGGAGGCCGCTGCATACAGCAGAGCCACCGCATATGGCACAGCCACCACTGTCTCCGGTTCGGTGGATGGCCATTCGTTCACCGCTGTACTCTATGGTGAATCTGATTTATCGCTGAAACCAGGTGATACGGTTCATGGCCTGGTAAAACTGCAATCCACCGACACTTACTGGGGAGAAGAATCTCTCTTTTACGGAACACGCGGTATGGACTTTACACTGCGTCTGTATAATCGGCACCAAGTCCAGCCAGCCGATTCTATTCCTGTGCGATATTGGCCTCTGTATCTCTCACACGTTCTGCAGGAACAATTGGGAAAACTGTTGCCGGAAGCAGCGCGTGGCTATGCCGTGGCACTGCTCAGCGGTGACCGCAGCGGCTTGTCTGAAACCTTCCAAACACAGCTGAGTCAATCGGGCACCAATCACATCGTGGCTGTCTCCGGTATGCATATCGGCATTCTGATGGGTGCTATTATGCTGTTACTGGGACAGTACGGCTGGAAAACATCTGTTGTCGGTTTACCACTGATCTGGATTTTTGCCTTGTCAGTGGGTATGACTGCATCTGTAGTCCGCTCGGCAATTATGTTCAGTTTGCTGTTGATTGCGTGTTTGGCGCATCGGGATAACGATATCCCAACAACGGTATTGCTGGCATTGCTTCTGATCATCCTGCCTAATCCCAGAGCCATTCTGGATGTAGGATTGCAGCTGTCTTTTGCCTCTGTCACTGGTATTTTGCTATTTTCCAGCCGGATTTATCACCGGTTTTGGATGTGGCACCCCATACAATGGCTTATGTCTCAGCACCGGATTTTCCGCAAGTTGGTGCAGCCGGTCTGCGCCGGTGTCGCTTCTTCCATTGCAGTCATTCCGCTGACAATGCCGCTGAGTCTGCTGTATTTTGACAGCTTTTCTCTAGCCACACCTTTGAGTGGGGCTGTGATTGTACCGTTGATTCCTGCATGTTTTCTGCTTTCCATGGTTACGGCGTTGGTCAGCTTACTCTCTTTACCGGCAGCGATTATCCTTTCCTATCCGCTGCAATGGTTCCTCGGTATCACCATGGGATTGACCCGTTGGGTGGCTGGTTTGCCATTTGCCTGGATGACCATGGACAATGGATATGCTCTGATTTTTATGGTTCTGCTCTACGGCATTGTACTGGTATTGCTTCTGGATTTTGCACAATCCATCCGACTTTGGATACCGGTTGCCGCCATTGGCTGCTCATTTCTGGGCTGTCTGCTGTTAAGCTCTTTGGAATATGACCGAGCACGGTTGTCTGTGACCATGCTGGATGTGGGGCAAGGACAGTGCATTTATGTGGAGTCCAAGGGTATCTCCGCCATGTATGACTGCGGTGGGGAAGACCAGCCTGCTGCTCGTGCTGTCAGCTTTCTCCATGCTGCCGGCCGATTCCGGCTCCATGCCTTACTGGTCAGTCACTATGACAGCGATCACGCCGGCGGTATTCCGGAATTGCTGCGCTCTGTGAAAGTCGACACCATTTACTTGCCCGCAACCGCTGATGACGGTAGCATGCAGGCACAGATTTTAGCCGCCGCAGAAGAAAGTGGAACACAGGTATACTTTGTAGAGCAGGACCTGACCATGACGTTCGGCGCTGCAATGCTATCGGTTTATGCGCCGGTTTTTGCTGTGAGTGAAAACAACGGCAGCCTGTCGGCCCATTGGCGATATGGTCAGTTTGATGTGCTTATGACCGGTGATATGGACGCTGACGCAGAACAGGTACTTCTGGACCGGCAGGGCCTTTCTGCTGTGGAGGTTTTGGTAGCTGGCCATCATGGAGCAGCCACCTCCACAGGAGACACGCTGCTGGAGCAGTTGACACCAGAACTCGTCTTGATCTCTGTCGGTGCAGAAAATTCCTACGGGCATCCAGCATCTGAAACACTGGAGCGGCTGCGGCAGTCGGGGGCATCTGTTTACCGCACCGACCAGTGCGGCAATATCACCATTCGGAGGTAACTTTCATGGCGAAAAAGCCATCTACAGAAAATGAAGCTTATCAACAGTTAAAGATGGAGATCAAGCAGAATACGTTGCGTTCCTGCTACCTGTTCTATGGCGAAGAAGCCTATCTGCGGGAGGCTTATCTGGGCCAAATCCGTAAAAAACTTCTGGATGGTCCGGCAGCGGAGTTCAATTTCCATCGATTCCGCAAAGACTCTCTGGACTGGGATCAAATATCCACTGCTGTGGAAGCCATGCCTATGATGGCGGAGCGAACTTTGATTCTGGTAGAAGATGTAGATCTCTATAAGGAGCCGGAAGCATCACGGGAGAAAATTATCTCTATCCTGGAAGATTTGCCGGATTACTGCTGTCTGATTTTCATTTATGATACTGTAGACTATAGTCCCGATAAGCGGCTAAAAAAGTTGCATGCCGCTTTGTCACAGCATGCGTTGGCCGTAGAATTCCGCAAACAGTCCGGCAGCGAACTGCGCAGTTGGATTCAGCGGCAGGCCCGCAAGGGCGGAAAAGTTATTGATAATGCTACAGCGGATTATCTGGCCTTTCTCAAGGACAATTCTCTCAGTGCCCTGGTAGGAGAAATCGAAAAGCTGACCGCCTATGCAGATGGTGAGGCCATCACCAGGCTGGATGTGGATACTGTCGTAGAACCCACCTTAACGGCGGCTACCTTTGATATTTCCAACGCGCTGGCTGACGGCGCATATGAGCGAGCGCTTTTGAAGCTACGAGATCTTCTGGCGTTGCAGGAGGACCCGATCTTATTGCTGGGTACCGTGGCAGCCCAAATGCGTCGGCTGCTCTATGGACGCATACTCTATGAAAACGGCAAGTCCCCGGAAGAATTGGTTAAATTATTGGGGGGTTCGCCGTATGGCGCCCGGATGACCATGGAGAGTGTGCGCAAACTAACGTTGGCCTTTTGCAAGCGGGCGGTGCTCTTGTGTGTGGAAGCCGACCGCCGGATGAAAACCTCACGGGATACGCCGGAACGAATTCTGGAATTGCTTATTTTACAGTTGTCCAGGGAGGCACGGCCATGATTCGCATTCGGGAAGCCATCGTCGTAGAAGGACGATATGATAAAAATACCCTGTCTCAACTGGTAGATGCGCCCATTTTTGAGACGGCTGGCTTTGGCGTTATGAATAACCGGGAATTGTTGACCTTTTTACGGGAGGTAGCCCGCCGTCGGGGGCTGATTATTCTTACGGATTCCGACGGTGCAGGATTTGTGATCCGTAATTATCTCAAGGGCGCACTGCCAAAAGAGCAGGTACTACATGCCTATATTCCCGATGTTTTCGGAAAGGAGCGCCGGAAACGCCAGGCAGGCAAAGAGGGAAAACTGGGCGTGGAAGGGATGACACCGGAAATTCTGTTGGCAGCTTTACGGGATGCCGGCGCGCATATAGAAGGGGAGACAGCGCAAGCGGCAGGGGAGCCCATCTCCAAACTGGATTTGTTTGAGCTTGGTTTCTCCGGTACCGCCGACAGCAGCAACCGGCGCGCCGCTTTAAAGCGGGAACTGTCTCTGCCGGAACATCTCAGCACCAACGGTTTACTGGACGCGCTCAACGTTCTGTTTCGCCGTGAAGAATTTCTGGAACGATACAAAAGGAGCAATCCATGATCGATATTTCTGTGAAAAACCTGGTAAAATCCTATGATGTAGACGTGAATTTGATCGATGGCCTCTCCTTCGATATACAGGAAGGGGAGAGGGTAGCCATTCTTGGCCGCAACGGCGCCGGTAAGTCAACGCTGTTTAAAATACTCACCGGTGAAATCGATTATGACACCGGCGAAATTAACATTGCCCCCGGCAAACGGATGGGATTGATTTCTCAGATTCCCCACTATCCGCCGGAGTACACCGTGGAGGATGTACTGCGTTCCGCATTTCGTGACTTACAGAACATCAAGAAGAAGCTGCGCACCTTAGAGGAACAGATGGCCCAGCAGACGTCACCGGAAATTTTGCGGCAATATGACGATCTTTCCAACCGGTTTACGGCCGGCGGTGGTTATGAGATGGATGTGGAGGCCGACAAAACCTGCAACGGCCTTGGTATCCCGGCGGACATGCGGGAGCGGCTGTTCTGTGAGTTGTCCGGCGGTGAGAAAACCCGTGTCAATTTGGCCCGTCTTCTGTTGGAAAAAACCGATATTCTTTTGCTGGATGAGCCCACCAACCATTTGGACCTGAAAAGCGTAGAATGGTTGGAGGACTATATTCTGCGGTTTAAGGGGACTGTGCTGGCTATTTCCCACGATCGGTATTTTTTGGACCGGGTCATCGACCGGGTCATTGAACTGCGGGGCGGACGTGCCGAGTTCTACAGTGGCAACTACTCATTCTACGTGGAAGAAAAACAGGCCCGGTATGAATTGCAGTTGAAACAGTATGAACAGGAGCAGGCAAAACTGAAACAACTGGGCTATACTGTGGAGCGGATGAAGGGATGGGGCATCAACAACCGTTCCATGTATCGTCGGGCCATGTCCATTCAGCACCGCATGGAGCGCATTGAGAAGACGGAACGTCCACAAAAAGAACAGACTTTGTCGGTTCGCTTTGCAGAGAAGTCCTTCCACGGCGATGAGGTGTTGAAAATCAAGGACCTCTCTAAAAAATTTGGAGACCGAACGTTGTTTTCCAATGTGGACCTGCTGATCGAAGGCGGCCAACGGATTGCATTTTTGGGGGATAATGGTACCGGCAAATCCACCTTTCTCAAGATCATTTTAGGGGAGGAGTCGCCCACAACTGGCCGTCTGCGATTTGGCCCGTCGGTAAAATGGGCATATTTACCGCAAATCATCCACTTTGCCCATCCGGAGCGCAGTCTTTTGGATACCATGCTTTATGAGAAAAACTGCACTACCCAGATGGCCCGCGACCGGTTAGGTTCATTTATGTTCCGGGGAGAAGACGTGTTCAAACCGGTTTCCAGCCTGTCCGGCGGTGAGCAGTCCCGGCTGCGTCTGTGCATGCTCATGGATGAGAAGATCAATCTGCTGATTCTGGACGAACCCACCAACCATTTGGATATTGCATCCAGAGAATGGATTGAGGCGGCTCTGGAGGAATACGAGGGGACGCTGTTATTTGTCTCCCATGACCGTTACTTTGTGGATCGGTTTGCCACCCGAATTTGGGAACTGAAAGACGGGCGCATCCGTGATTTTCCCTGTGGTTATCAGAAATACCGGTCTATCTGTGAGCATGAGCAGCAAGCAAAACTGGCCACTCCTGTACCCACTGTACAGGAGAAAAAGGAGAGCAGGGAAAAGCCGAAAGGCGGAACGAAAAATCTCGACAAGCAGATCGCCCGGCTGGAACGGGAAATTGAGAAGCAGGAAGAAGCTGTGGCAGCCTTTGACCCGCAGATAGCCGCAGCCTCCAGTGATTATCAGGAATTGGCCCGGTTGATGGAGGAAAAACAGCAAGCAGAGGAACAGTTGGCAGAGCTCTATGACCAATGGGAAACGCTGTCAGCCCAGTTGGAGGAACGGTCATGAAACGAGTGGTGACCGGCAGCGTTTTTATCGTCCTGGGTATTATTCTGATATTGCTGCCATATGGCTTGACTATGACCAGTTTATGCCTTTGGGGCTATGCAGGGCTGCTACTCATTGATGTATGGTCCCAGCGGTTTTCCTGGCACAGGAGGATGCGAATGGTTTTAATCGGTCTTGGTACCGCTGTATTTTTGTTCTTATCTGTCGGTATGCTCTATGTGAGCAGCCGCGCCGAAAGCCAGTGGGAGCAGGCGAAAACATCATCTTATGCCATCGTTCTGGGTGCTCAGGTACAAGGGGATCAGCCCTCCAGAACACTGCGGCAACGGTTGGATGTGGGATTGCTGTACTTACAGGAAAATCCCACCGGATTACTGATCGTTTCCGGCGGTCAGGGCCCCGATGAAGACGATACGGAAGCAGCCGTTATGTACGCATATCTGGAACGCCATGGCGCCGATATGCAGCGTGTCATACAGGAGCCCAAGGCATCCAACACCCGGGAGAATCTGATATTTTCCGCAGCCCTGGCACAAGAATCTGGCTGTGATGCGGCACGGCCAACCATCATTACCAGTGAGTATCATCTGTGCCGCGCCCGATATATCGCCGGAACGCTGGATATGGAGCCCACAGGATTGGGCAGCAAAACCACACCATGGATTCTGATGTGGAACTACGAGCTGCGTGAGGTTTTTGCTCTGGTAAAAGCCTGGTTTGTAGCCAGTACATAAACTCAATGCGCGGACCGCGTTTTGATGGTCCGCGCATTGGCACAATTGATCGATGATACCGCCAGGGAAGTAGAATACAGAGCCCATAATCATATAAAAAGGACTTTTACAGCTTCCCTATCCAACGCAACAAAATAAAAATTTTGTTGCGTTGGATGTAGTTAGACAAAGGAGAATCTATGACTACCAACGATTGTCCGCAAATTCTGCGGGAATTTCTCAGCTACCATGAAACTATCAAAGGTCAATCACCCAAGACCGTTTCAGAATACTATTTGGATTTACGAATGTTTTTACGGTTCATGAAGCTCATGCGTCTGGAGCTGCCATACAATACACCGCTGGATTCCATCTCCATCAAAGATGTCGATTTAGAATTCCTGCGCAATATTCATGTGACCGACGTCTATGATTTTCTGTCGTACCTTGCCAATGACCGCAGCACTGGAGAATCGCCGTCTGATAGCGGCATTGGCGCAGCAGCCAGAGCGCGAAAGCTGTCAGCCATCAAATCCTTTTTTAAGTACCTGACGGTCCGTACAAAACAGCTGGAGGAAAATCCTGTCCAAGACCTGGAGTTTCCCAAACTGCGGAAAGCACTCCCCAAATATCTGACATTGGAAGAATCCAGCCGTCTGCTTCAATCTGTAGCCGGCCCTAATGCCAAGCGTGATTATGCCATTTTAATGATCTTTCTCAGTTGCGGCATTCGCCGTTCTGAGTTAGTTGGATTAAACATCACAGATATCTATGAAGACCGTATCCGTGTTGTGGGTAAAGGCAATAAAGAGCGCATTGTCTACATGGGCAGCAATTGCAAACAGGCCATTGATGACTATTTGATTGAACGCAACAAAATCGAGTTGACAGATAATCGTGCACTGTTCGGCTCCCGCAACGGCAATCGGATCAGTGTCACAGCTGTACACCGCCTGGTCAAAAAGCATCTCCTGGATGCCGGTTTGGACGCCACACAGTTTTCCGCTCATAAACTGCGTCATACGGCGGCTACGCTTATGCTTTCCGGCGGTGTCGATGTGAAGACCGTCCAGGAAGTTTTGGGCCACGAGCACCTGAATACCACAGAAATTTATACCCATATTGAAAACACAGAATTGAAAATCGCCGCGGAAGCCAATCCTATTTCCAAGCTCTCTAAATAACCACTTCCCTGCTGCATCATACCGGAACCCGTTCAATCGGCGGGTTCCGGTTAATTTTTTCCGGACTGCACATACTACTGCCAAATCTTATGATTGTGCAGGAGTTGATTAAATTGAGCGTACAGCGCACCGGCCGCCAAACTCTGGTGTTTCAACATCGTCCGGTTCTCCTGACCACCGCCGCTGTTGGCGGAAAAAAAGAGCTGGAAGGTCCGCTGCACCAATGGTTTGACCATCTAAACCCCGATACAAAATTCGGCCAGCCCTCTTGGGAGAAAGCAGAAACTCAAATGCAATCTCTGGCCGTGCAGACGGCGCTGGAAAAAGCCCATCTACAGCCAAAGGATATTGACATTCTATTTGGCGGCGATTTGCTGAATCAATGTATCGGCACCAGCTTTTGTCTGCGGGATTTAAGCATTCCGTTTCTGGGGCTATATGGAGCCTGCTCCACCATGGCGGAAAGCTTGCTGCTGGGCTCTATGGCCATCAGCGGCGGCTTTGCACAGCGTGTCATCGCCATGACCTCCTCCCATTTTGCCTCCGCAGAGCGGCAATATCGGTTTCCGTTGGTCTATGGCGGGCAGCGTCCGCCCACAGCCCAATGGACTGTCACCGGCTCCGGGTGCGCTGTGTTAGGTTGGGAAGGCCGCGGGCCGCGGGTCACCGCCGCCACCATCGGACGCGTCGTGGACTGGGGCATAAAAGACGCCAACAACATGGGTGCAGCAATGGCGCCAGCGGCCTACGATACCTTGACCCAACACTTTGCAGACCTAAATATTGGCCCCGAGGCCTATGATCTCATTGTCACTGGTGATCTGGGACAGCTGGGGTGGCAAATTGTTGGGGACCTATTCGCCAAGGACGGCATTGCCATGGGTGGCGTATATCAGGACTGCGGCATCATGATTTACGATCAAAAGACGCAGGATGTCCATGCGGGCGGCTCCGGCTGTGGCTGCAGTGCGGTTGTCCTGTGCGGCTATTTGTATCGGCAGATGTTGGAGCGCCGCTATCGTAAAATTCTTTTCTGCGGTACCGGCGCACTGCTGTCGCCCACCTCAACGCAGCAGAAAGAATCCACCCCAGGCATCTGTCATGCGATTGCCATCGAACTGGAGGATTGATTCCATGGAATATCTCAAAGCATTTTTAGTTGGTGGTGCCTTTTGCGCTCTGGGTCAAATTCTCATTGACCGTACCAAGCTGACACCGGCCCGGATTCTGGTCAGTTTTGTGGTAGCCGGTGTCATTCTGGGCGGTCTGGGTATCTATGAGACCATTGTGGACTTCGCCGGGACCGGCGCCACCATTCCCCTGACCGGCTTTGGTTATACGCTGGCCAAAGGTGTCCAAGAGTCCGTACAGGAAAACGGCTGGGTCGGCGCGCTTCTCGGCGGTGCGACAGCCAGTGCAGGCGGTGTAACAGCAGCTATTTTTTTTGGATATCTTGCTGCACTGATTTTCAAACCGAAGGATAAAAGCTAAAAAACGGGATAACCTATCTCTGCGGAACACCGCAAATATTGATTTGGGAGGACTCCAAAATGGATAAGGCAACCAATCAGAACAAGAATCAGAAGATGAAGAACAAGGCTCAGAACGGCATGGAGAGCAACTGCCAGAAGCAGGACTGCAGAGGCTAATCCCATCCCGTCAATACCGGAAAAGAGTGGCCACTCCAGCGAGTGACCACTCTTTTAATATGCCTTTGGGTGAAATTTATTGTAGACATTCTTTAGATTCTGTTTGACCAGCTGAGTGTAAATATGTGTGGAAGAAATATCGCTGTGCCCCAGCATCTCCTGTATTGACCGCAAATCAGCACCATTTTCCAGTAAATGCGCTGCAAAGCTGTGGCGCAGCGTATGGGGCGTAATATCTTTGTCAATCTCCGCCAGCTCTTGATAGTGCTTGACAATCTTCCAAAATCCCTGCCTGGACATGCGCTCACCACTCAGGTTGACAAACAAGGACTGCTCCTCAGGATGGGCGATTAACTTAGGCCGGACATCCTGAATGTAATCCGTCAGCGCTTGCACCGCTGCAGGATACAGTGGAATGATGCGGCTCTTCCCTGCCGGTCCACACTTGATAAAACAGCCGGGCAAATTGACATCATCGATATTCAGTGAAATCAGTTCTGTCACACGTATACCAGTGGCATACAGCAACTCCAGCATGGCCTTATCCCGAAACCCTTTCGCGTCAGTGCACTTAGGCTGTGCCAGCAGCAACTCCACCTCTTTACCCGTCAAAATCTGTGGCAATTTCTTCTCAGTCTTTTGGACCTGGATATTCCGGACTGGATTTTCCCCAACACATCCAATGTTTAAAAGATAATGATAGAAGCATTTCAATGAAGCCAAGGTGCGGGAGATCGTGGCAGGCGATTTACCCTGCTCTGTAAGCCAGTGGGTATATGCGATAACCTGCGGCCGCTCCACTATCTCAGGCTCTAGTTCCTGAGTCTGCAAATAGTGGATAAACTGCTGGACATCCCGCATATACGAAGTAATGGTATTCCGAGAAGCCTGTTTTTCATGGATCAAATAGTTCTCGAATCCATCCAGTAAAGTTGCCATATCTCTGTCCTCTTCTTTGCAATGATTCACCGCTTATCTCCTAGCAACTCTTCAGTTTGTATACCGGTAGACAATATCATCCGCACCGGCAGAGTAAGCGGTATCAAATTGTTATAGAAAAACGCCTTTACCGCAACGGAATCAGCCGAACGGAAAAGCGGAAAAACAAACGATTAGAAGGGTACGGCAAACTACACTGGAGCTATGTGTGGGGATGCGATGCGCATTCAGACGGTCGAACAACCCATTTCTCGACCGCACAATGCTGGAATCAAACATAATATCTAACAGACATTTTCAATACGGTTACTATACCGGAATTAAGGGAAAATTGCAAGGAAAATACGGAAATTTTCAAATATTTGTGCAGAATGACGTGTTTTTATGTCTACTATTTATGTCAACATCTATCTGATTAATTGTTTGCCAAAAAGCAAAATATTGCAAAAACATCAAAGTATCCTATACAAGATTCCCGGCAAAATATCTCTGGTGCAACACACAGAATTGCCTGCATTTTATCGCTTTGTCAGCCGCGTCCCTAACAAACCACTGATAAAAACAGCACATGCAATGACAACCCATAGAACAACGCCCTCATCACCTCCCCCCTGCGGCCAGACCGTGTTTTTGAACAGTGCAAACAGTGCTGTCCATAGGATACCATATCCGCATGCAATAGGCAGCGGATATTTTCCGATCCATTTGATCATTGGCAACGGTGCCAGCAGATAGAAAACCGCTGCCGTCAGATAGGACAAATACCGAATACCTGTCTGCGGCACCCATTGACGTATGGCGACCATGCCACTCAAAGCCGCAACCCCCAATAGCAGCATCAGCGGCACAGCCACACCCCGAAGTATCAGCTGCCACGGCTTCCATTGTCCCGTCCGTTTCGCAGTTCTTGTCATGATGGTCCACTCCTTTTAGCCAATTCAATCTTCCTATTTCAGATGCCCCGATTTCCAAAATTTTTTAAAAATACCGTGGCAACTTCCTGCTATATGTAGTATGATAATGGAGGGGTAAATATGAACGTGCCATAGAACACCCAAGAGATTGTTGTGCTACGCAAGGAGAGGTTATCATGTCTGAACATCCCGCGAAACGGACCCGAGATTACAGTTATACACAGAATCGCGAACTCAGTTGGCTTCGCTTCAATCGTCGTGTACTGGAGGAGGCCGCCGATCAAACGGTTCCGTTGCTGGAGCGGCTGAAGTTTATTTCCATCTTCACCAGCAATCTGGATGAGTTCTTCATGGTGCGTGTTGGCAGTTTGTTTGACCTGTCGTTGATTTCTCCGGATGAGATCGACAACAAGTGCAATATGACGCCAGGCCAGCAATTGGAACGGATCTACGAGACCATCCCCGGCTTGGTGGCATTGAAAGACCAGATTTTTCATACGGTTACCCATCAATTGGCACAGATGGATATTCTCGACCTCGGACTTTCCGAGCCGCTGCCGGAAGAAAAAAAGTTTATCAGCCAATATTTCAAAGCCAAGGTTCTGCCCATTCTGTCGCCGCAGATTGTTGACGTACATCACCCCTTCCCTCACCTGGTTAATAAGGGGTTGTATATTGCCGCACTGCTTCAGGATAAAAAAGATGGGCAATCTCTGGGCCTGATTCCTGTGCCAGAAGCGTTGCCGCAGTTTATCATCATGCCTGACCACCCCAATCACTACATTCGGACAGAAGATGTGATCCTCCAATGGGCTCCCACACTTTTCGGCAGTTACAAGGTGCTGAATGCCTGTGTAATCTCTGTGACCCGTAATGCAGATATTGGCTTCGATGAAGAGAAGTTCGACGACAATGACGGCGATTTCCGGAACCGCATGAGCAAGCTTTTGAAGAAGCGTTCGCACTTGGCTATTGTCCGTCTGGAAATCAACGGTACCGCCGATGGCGACTTCCTCAAGATGTTGAAACGCCGCATCAATGTCCATGATCATCAAATCTACTTTGACCAGGCCCCGTTGAATATGAAGTACGTCTATGGTCTGATCAAAGCCCTGCCGGAGACAACCGTCCAACCCCTGGAATTCACCCCCTATGTCCCCCGCTGGCCGGAATGCCTGGACCCCCATCGCAGCATGATCGAGCAAATTCAGCAGCGGGATCAGATGCTCTTTTTCCCCTTTGATAAGGTGGACCCGTTCCTGCGGCTGCTCAGCGAGGCGGCAGACCGGCCGGATGTGGTTTCTATTAAGATCACCATTTATCGGTTGGCCTCCTCCTCTAAGATCGCCCACATCCTCTGTCGGGCCGCTGAAAACGGCAAAGAAGTCACAGTTTTGATGGAGCTGCGGGCCCGGTTCGATGAGGCCAACAACATCTCCTGGTCCCGTCTGCTGGAAGATGCCGGCTGCCGCGTTATTTATGGCGTAGAAGATTTTAAATGTCACAGCAAAATCTGCCTGATTACTTTGCGCCAAAAAGATCAGCTGCGCTACATCACCCAAATCGGTACCGGCAACTATAACGAAAAGACCAACACCATGTACACCGATCTGAGCCTAATGACAGCATCGGAGCAAATCGGCATCGATGGCACTGTGTTTTTCCAAAATATGCTGGTGGGCAATCTGGAAGGCAGCTACAATCATTTATTGGTGGCTCCCGTCGGCATCAAGCAACTGCTTCTAAACATGATTGACCGGGAAATCGCCAAGGGCCCCAACGGTTATATCTGCATCAAGGCCAACTCCATGACGGAACGCGATGTCATGGATAAGCTCTCTGAGGCCTCGTGTGCCGGTGTAAACATCTATTTGATTCTCCGCGGTATCTGCTGTCTGCGGCCCGGAATTCCCGGCAAAACGGAGCACATCCACGTCACCAGCATTGTAGGCCGGTTCCTGGAACACGCACGTATCTATTGTTTTGGCCGCGGAGCTGATGCCAAATATTACATTGCCTCCGCCGACCTGATGACACGCAATCTGAACCGTCGTGTAGAGATCGCCTGTCCCATTGAAG